>QWCO01005262.1_pt1 | contig 12555 bp, 2 predicted proteins | sample 1972611 | NCBI WGS metagenome assembly QWCO01 (sample SAMN09866706, study PRJNA288562) | Human oral metagenome isolate term1_saliva, whole genome shotgun sequencing... | reverse complement strand
CTTGGGTTGGGGACTACAGAAGTTACGGTGGTGCAGCCAACTACCCACTTCTAGGTGGCTACAGCATGAAAGACTTTGAAGGCTGGCAAGGAAGAAGCGACTACAATGGCTATGTAACCAACTTATTTGCCCATGATGTCATGACTAAGTACTTCCAACACTTCACTGTAAGTAAATGGGAAAATGGTACACCAGTTACCATGTCTGATAACGGTAGCACCTATAAATGGACTCCAGAAATGAAGGTTGAGCTAGTTGATGCAGCAGGTAACAAGGTTGTTGTGACTCGTAAGTCAAATGATGTCAATAGCCCGCAGTACCGCGAACGTACAGTAACGCTTAACGGACGTGTCATCCAAGATGGTTCAGCTTACTTGACTCCTTGGAACTGGGATGCAAATGGTAAGAAACTTCCTACTGATAAGGAAAAGATGTACTACTTTAATACGCAGGCCGGTGCAACAACTTGGACCCTTCCAAGCGATTGGGCAAATAGCAAGGTTTACCTTTACAAGCTAACTGACCAAGGTAAGACAGAAGAGCAAGAACTAACTGTAAAAGATGGCAAGATTACCCTAGACCTTCTAGCAAATCAACCATACGTTCTCTACCGTTCAAAACAAACCAATCCTGAAATGTCATGGAGCGAAGGCATGCACATCTATGACCAAGGATTTAACAGTGGAACCTTGAAACACTGGACCGTTTCAGGTGATGCTTCCAAGGCAGAAATTGTCAAATCACAGGGTGCAAATGAAATGCTTCGTATCCAAGGCAATAAGAGCAAGGTCAGTCTTACTCAGAAACTGACTGGCTTGAAACCAAATACCAAGTATGCTGTTTATGTCGGTGTTGATAACCGTAGTAATGCTAAGGCAAGTATCACAGTGAATACTGGCGAAAAAGAAGTGACTACTTATACCAATAAGTCACTCGCTCTTAACTATATCAAAGCTTATGCTCATAACAATCGTCGTGAAAATGCTACAGTTGATGATACAAGTTACTTCCAAAACATGTACGCCTTCTTTACAACAGGTTCAGATGTATCAAATGTCACTCTGACATTGAGTCGTGAAGCTGGTGATGAAGCAACATACTTTGATGAAATTCGTACCTTTGAAAACAATTCAAGCATGTACGGAGACAAGCATGATACAGGTAAAGGAACATTTAAACAAGACTTTGAAAATGTAGCTCAAGGTATCTTCCCATTTGTAGTAGGTGGTGTCGAAGGTGTCGAAGACAACCGCACTCACTTGTCTGAAAAACACGATCCATATACACAGCGTGGTTGGAACGGTAAGAAAGTCGATGATGTTATCGAAGGAAATTGGTCATTGAAGACCAATGGACTAGTGAGCCGTCGTAACTTGGTTTACCAAACAATCCCACAAAACTTCCGCTTTGAGGCAGGTAAGACTTACCGTGTAACCTTTGAATACGAAGCAGGCTCTGACAATACCTATGCCTTTGTAGTCGGTAAGGGAGAATTCCAGTCAGGTCGTCGTGGTAGTCAAGCAAGCAACTTGGAAATGCATGAATTGCCAAATACTTGGACGGATTCTAAGAAAGCCAAGAAGGCAACCTTCCTCGTGACAGGTGCAGAAACAGGCGATACTTGGGTAGGTATCTACTCAACTGGAAATGCAAGCAATACTCGTGGAGATGCTGGCGGAAATGCCAACTTCCGTGGTTATAACGATTTCATGATGGACAATCTTCACATCGAGGAAATTACCCTAACAGGTAAGATGTTGACAGAAAATGCTCTGAAGAACTACTTGCCAACTGTAGCCATGACTAACTACACGAAAGAGTCTATGGATGCTTTGAAGGAGGCGGTCTTTAACCTCAGTCAGGCAGATGATGACATTAGCGTGGAAGAAGCGCGTGCAGAGATTGCCAAGATTGAAGCTTTGAAGAATGCTTTGGTTCAGAAGAAGACAGCCTTGGTAGCAGAAGACTTTGAAAGTTTAGATGCGCCAGCTCAACCAGGTGAAGGTCTTGAGAATGCCTTTGATGGCAATGTATCTAGTCTATGGCATACATCTTGGAATGGAGGAGATGTAGGCAAGCCTGCAACCATGGTCTTGAAAGAACCAACTGAAATCACAGGACTTCGTTATGTTCCACGTGCCTCTGATTCAAATGGAAACTTGCGAGATGTGAAACTGGTTGTCACAGATGAGTCTGGTAAAGAACATACCTTCACAGTGACAGATTGGCCAAATAACAACAAACCAAAAGACATTGACTTTGGCAAGACAATCAAGGCTAAGAAAATTGTCCTTACTGGTACCAAGACTTACGGAGATGGTGGCGATAAATACCAATCTGCAGCTGAACTCATCTTTACCCGTCCGCAAGTAGCAGAAACACCTCTTGACATGTCTGGCTATGAAGCAGCTTTAGCTAAGGCGCAGAAATTAACAGACAAAGACAATCAAGAGGAAGTAGCTAGCGTTCAGGCAAGCATGAAATATGCGACGGATAACCACCTCTTGACGGAAAGAATGGTGGCCTACTTCGCAGACTATCTCAACCAATTAAAAGATTCTGCTACGAAACCAGATGCTCCAACAAGTAGCAAGGGGGAAGAGCAACCACCAGTTCTTGATGTACCTGAGTTCAAAGGCGGCGTCAATGCAACAGAAGCAGCTGTACATGAGGTTCCTGAGTTCAAGGGCGGCGTTAATGCGGTTGAAGCCTTGGTTCACGAATTACCAGAATACAAAGGTGGAGCCAATGCGGTCCTAGCGGCTGCAAATGAAGTCCCTGAGTTCAAAGGTGGCGTCAATGCGGTCCAAGCCTTGGTAAACGAGAAACCAGCCTACACAGGTGTATTGGCTACTGCTGGAGATCAAGCAGCTCCAACAGTTGAAAAACCTGAGTACCCGCTCACTCCAAGCCCAGTAGCTGATGCCAAAACTCTGGAAGATAAAGAAGAGAAACTTCCTGCTACAGGAGAACATGGTTCAGAAGCAGCCCTCTTCTTGGCAAGTGTGAGCATCGCTTTATCTGCTGCGATTCTTGCGACAAAACGTAAAGAAGAGTAATGAGATTTAATTGGCTTACTCATGTATGCGGATGAAAGGAATAGGAGAAAGATGGATAGACATTTTTTTGAGAAACGCTGTCACTATAGTATAAGAAAATTTGCAATCGGTGTAGCCTCCGTTATGATTGGTGCTAGTATCTTTGGCGCCAATATGGTTCAGGCGGCAGAAACAGCAACACCTTCAGAGACAGAGGGAAGTATCACTCATGTTCAAGCCTTGGATAAGTTACCAGATGATTTAGCCGCTGCGCTTGAAAAAGCAGATGCAGAAGCTGCAACAGAAGCAAGTCATGAAGAAACTCCAGCGACTGATGAGGGAACCAATCCTCCAGCAAGTGAAGAGGCAAAACCAGAGACAAGTCCTGCAAGTCCCAAGCCAGCAGAAACGCCGAAACCGGTTGAAACACCAAAGGCAGACAATAAACCAGCTGAAACTGCTACGCCCACACCAAAACCAGCTGAAAAGCAAATCGAAGATAGAGAAGATGTCAACCATCTCGAAGGTGCTACTGCTCAGGCGAGCAACCATGAGACTGGTACCAACTTTACTGCAGATAAGGCTATTGACGGAGATGATAATACTCGTTGGGCTACAGACAAAGACGCACCAAAACCAACTTTTGAATTGACCCTTCCTAAGACAACCTTGATCAAACATGTAGAAATTGACTGGGATCGTCGTCTTCGTAATGGGCAAAATGACCCCAATATCAAATCTTGGAGTCTCTACTATGCAGGTCAAGAAGACGTGGGTGCTAATGGAGAAAAACAATGGAAACTAGCTCATACCAAGACTGGAGATCCAGTTTTAGACGAGAAAGTAGACTTAGCCAATATTATTCAAGCTAAATATCTTAAGTTAGAAATTAACGACTATCAAGCGGGGACAATGGGTTGGAGAAACGTTGGTATCCAAGAAATTCGAGCTTATTCAAACGTTCCGGACCATAGTAAGGTAACGGATATCCGCCAAGTAACCGAACTAACAGTAGCAGAAGATGGACAGTCTCTTGTCTTACCAACTCTACCAGGAAAAGTCAGCCTCATCGGAAGCAACAAGCAAGGTGTGATTGACCTTCAAAATCACATCTATAAGCCTTTGACAGACCAACGCGTCAAGGTCATGGTGCAACAAATCAGAGACAGTCATACTTTCACTAAGGAATTTGAAGTAGTCATCAAGGGTCTACATCAGGACGAAGGTGTGGGTGTGAAACCAAAAGTAGCACCAGCTGTTCAACAATGGTATGGGAAAGAAGGCCAATCTTCTATCACTTCAGATACAGTTCTTGCGACGGGTGATTCTGGCTTTGATCAGGCAGCAACCTTCTACCAGTCAGACCTTGCTAGCCGTGGATTGGAACTAGCAACAGGTGACAAACAGGCTCAAAAACGAATCGAATTTAAAAAGGTTGAAAACAAAGGTTATGGTAAGGAAGGCTATGGCATCACTATCCAAGATGATGTGATTACCATCGAAGCTGCCACAAATACAGGAGCCTTCTATGCAACTCGTACTCTTCTTCAAATGGGAGAAACAGACCTACAAAATGGCGAAATTCGTGATTTCCCAAGTTTCAGCCACCGTGGCTTTATGCTAGATACAGGTCGTAAATTTATCCCTTATGACACTCTTGTAGACATCATGCTCAACATGGCTTACTACAAGATGAACGACTTGCAGTTGCACCTCAACGATAACTATATCTTCCTCAAGGAACACTTGGCAGGTAAGAGCTTAACACCAGAAGAACAACTCAAGGGCCAAGGCCTTGCATATCAACCTAGTGCCAGAAATTGACACACCAGGTCACGCCTTGTCCTTTGTCAAAGTCCGCCCAGACCTCATGTATCAAGGTAGCCTGAGCGATTATGCAGGCAAGCACAATGTTGAGCGCGTAGCCATGCTAGACTTGGATACTAAGTATGAAGAAACTCTTAAATTTGTTAAATCCGTTTATGACAAACTCCTCGATGGTCCAGATGCTCCTTTGCATGGTGTATCCACTGTTCATATCGGTACAGATGAGTATTATGGTAGCAGAGAAAGCTATCGTCGTTATGTCAATGATTTGATTCAATATATCAAATCTAAGGGCTATACACCACGTATCTGGGGCTCGCTCAGTGCGAAACGTGGAAACACTCCTGTTGATTGGAACGGAGTAGAAGTTGATATCTGGAGCATTGGCTGGCAACGACCAAATGAAGCCATTGCTCAGGGAGCTAAGATTATTAACATCACGGATGTGCCGACATATAGTGTCCCAAGTGGAAGCAATAGTCAAGCAGCCTACGGGGACTATGCCAACTACGAACGTCAGTACAATAGCTGGACACCGAATGATTTTAGAACAGGTGGAGGTCCACTTCTACCAGCTTCTCATCCAAGTATCCTTGGTGGTGGGCACGCAGTTTGGAATGACAATATCGACCTTCATGAGACAGGCTTGACCTCTTATGATATCTTTAAACGTTTCTTCAAGAGCATGCAAACCACTGCAGAACGTACTTGGGGATCCGGTCGTGCGGCTGCGAGCTTTGCAGAACGCACCCTACCAACTAGTCCTTATGCGCCACAGTCTAACCCTGAAAAAGCAATTGCTTCAGAGGAACTATTCAACATCACTCCAGATAAGGTGAAAGAATATGCAACGAAGAAAGTAACTGCAACAGAAAATGGATTGGCTTTTGAGAAAGACAGCAGCATCGAAGGCTTAGCAGGTGATGTTGGTCCAAGTCATGTCTTGAAGTTTGATGTAACTATCACTGGAGACGGTGAACAAACCTTCTCAACAAGTGGGGACAACCGTATCTATCTAGCTGATAAAGATGGCTACCTCGCTTATCAATTTGAACAGTTCCATATCCAATTCAAGAAAAAACTTGAAAAGAACAAACGCTATCAAATCTCTATCGTGACTAAGCCACAATCAACAGAAGTCTATGTGGATGGTGAAAAAATTGAGCGTATTGCAAATCCAGCCCACCCTCGCTTTGCCCACAATAGCTTGGTACTACCGCTTGAAAGCATCGGTGGTTTCAAAGGAATCTTGCATAGTGCAGAGTTGTCAGACAAACCATTTGTAAATCCTCGCTTGATTTCAAATGATAAGATTACTGCAACCGCAAGCAGTCAGCAACTTCCAGGAAACGCGACTGAAGGCGCTGTTGAAAAGGCCTTTGACAATGATCCAAATACTTTCTGGCATACTAAATGGACTGGTGACACTGCACCATACACTCTTACTATGACCTTGAAAGAAGCAGAAAAAGTCAATGGCTTGACCTATCTCCCTCGTCCAGGTGGTGGAAATGGTGTTGTGACGCGCTACGAAATCTACGCACAAAAAGATGGCCAAATGGTCAAGGTTTCAGAAGGAAGCTGGGACAACAACGCCCAAGAAAAAACAGTTAACTTTGCCGCGGTAGATACCAACAAGATTGAGTTGAAAGTATTGGAAGGCGTTGGTGGTTTTGCAAGTGCGGCTGAAGTTCATCTATTGAAACCTGCCAAAGAAGGACAAGAAACACCTGAACCAAGTCAGCCTCAACCACCATCTACTCCAGAAAAACCAAAAGTAGACCAAACCGGTGATGGAACAGTTGAATTGGCGGATCAATTCACTGCAAGTAAACCAGCTAGTGAAGACAGCATTGCAGCTGCTAGCAAGAGCAATGACTATCTTAAGAAAGAGTACAAGGTCTTCCCAACGCCACAAAAAGTGACTTATGGAGAAGGAGTCACAGCCCTTCGTAAGCAAGTCAATCTGGTTATGGGCGATCAACTCGATATCTATACCCGTAATCGCTTGAAGAGTGTCTTGCAGGACAATCAAGTATCTTATACAACTGGTAAGGCGGCAATCGCTGGCGCAACCAATATCTATCTTGGAGTGCATGGACAAGGTTCACAAGCAGAACAAAACTTGTCAAACGTTTCAGCAGGTCTCTTTGATAAGATTGATGCCTATGCCTTGACGATTAAGGATAACTCGATTTCGATTGTCGGGAAAGATACAGATGCAGTCTTCTATGGTTTGACAACCTTGAAACATATGCTCAAGGAAAGTCAAGTTCCAGTTCTTCGCAATGTGACAGTAGAAGATTACGCAGAGCTCAAGAATCGTGGTTTCATCGAAGGTTACTATGGAAATCCATGGTCTAATGCAGATCGTGCAGAGCTCATGCGTTTTGGTGGCGATTTGAAATTGAACCAATACTTCTTTGCACCAAAAGATGATCCATACCACAACAAGAAATGGCGAGAACTCTATCCAGAAGAAAAACTAGCTGAAATTCGTGAACTTGCCCGTGTCGGAAATCAAAGTAAAACTCGCTATGTCTGGACTATCCATCCATTCATGAACAACCGTATCCGCTTTGGCAATGAAGCGCATTACCAAGAAGATTTGGCAACTATCAAGGCCAAATTTACCCAGTTGATGAAAGTGGGTGTCCGCGAATTTGGTATCCTTGCAGATGATGCTCCAAGCCCAGTCGGAGGCTACAATAGCTACAACCGCTTGATGCAAGATATGACCAAGTGGTTGACTGAAATGCAGGGAACTTACAGCGGTCTTCGTAAAGAAATGATCTTTGTTCCTGGCCAGTATTGGGGTAATGGACGTGAAGATGAGTTGAAATCTCTCAATGAAAATCTCCCAAGTTCAACATCCATGACCTTGACGGGTGGTAAGATTTGGGGTGAAGTCTCTGAAAGCTTCCTTTCAACTCTCAAGAACAATCTATCCGCAGGTGGCAAGACCTATCGCCCAGTTTCACTTTGGATTAACTGGCCTGTAACAGATAACTCTAAACAACACTTGATTCTAGGTGGTGGTGAGAAATTCCTTCATCCAAATGTGGATCCAAGTTTGCTATCGGGTATCATGTTGAACCCAATGCAACAGTCTGAACCATCTAAGATTGCCCTCTTTGCAGGAGCTCAATACTCATGGAAACAGTGGAAATCAGAAGAAGAAGCTAAGAAAATCAATGACATTGCCTTCAACTTTGTAGAAAATGGTCATTTTGAAGATAGCAAGGTATCAGCAGCCTTCCGTGAACTTGGCAAGCACATGATCAACCAAAACATGGATAATCGTGTCGTAAAACTAGAAGAATCGGTAGACTTGGCTCCAAAATTAATAGACTTCATGACCAAGCTCAAAGCAGGTCAGGATGTGACTGCCGAACGTGCAGCCTTGCGTGCAGAATTTGCCAAGATTAAAGATGCAGCCGAACTTTATAAAGCATCAGGCGATAAAAAAATGGTTGCCCAAATCCACTATTGGTTGGATAATGCAATCGACCAAATGAATGCCCTTGATGCCTTCCTTACAGGAACTGAAGCCATGGCTACAAACGATGCAGCCAAACTCTGGGATAGCTACTATAAAGGTTTGAAATTGTACGAACAGTCTCAAACTCACACCTTCCATTATGTAGACCATATGGAAAAGGCTGAATTGGGTGTTCAACATATTCGTCCATTTATCCTATCCTTGAAAGAAGTTCTAGCGTCTGAAGTTCAAAAAGTCTTGCATCCAGACCAAATCATCAGTACCTTTATCACCAATCGAACAGGTGTAGAAGGTGGTTTGGCAGAAGTAACGGATGGCGATTTGGCAACTCATGCGATTATTAAATCACCAAATAGCATCAAGACAGGTGATTATATTGGTATGAAGTTCAACAAGCCGGTATCAATCCAAACCTTGACCTTTGCTATGGGAACGCAGGCTAATCCAAATGATACCTTTAGTAAGGCAGAAGTGCAGTATCAAGATGAAAATGATAACTGGGTAACCTTGAAAGAGCCAAGCTATGTCGGAAATGAATCCCTACTTAAGTTTGAAAATCTCACTATCAAGGCCAAGGCAGTTCGCATGATAAACTTAGTTTACAAACTAAATACCTCAGCCCGTCAAATCACTGATGGCAAGGACAATACAGAAGCCATGATGGCAAATGCTGACGGTAGCAATACGACACCAGTAGATGCCTGGGCACAACTTGACCTCGGTGAAGTCAAGTCAGTCACTAAAGTACGACTTCGCCAAGGAACGGGTGATAAGCTTGCTGCAGGTGTACTTGAGTACTCTACAGATGGGACTGCATGGCAAGAGTTAGATCGCCTATCAGGAGAACAAACCAAGGAAGTGACCAGAGCGATCAATGCTCGTTACATCCGAGTCCGCAATACCAAGGCCCTTGACCTCTGGTGGCGTATCCAGGACTTCTCTGTTGAGACACGTTCTGGAAACAGTGAGTTAACGGACACCAACGTTGATGCCTTGAAGGAAACGCCGGTAGTGGATAGCTTGGGACATTATGAACTTCAAATTCCAGCTGGAACCAAACTCCCTGCTCATAGCTATCTAGGTATGAAACTTGACCGTATCCATCAAATCAAGAGCATCCAGCTCCAAGGTCAGGCCAACCCAGCTCTTAGTCTTGAGTACTCTGCAAATGCGCAAGAATGGATGCCAGCTAGCCAGTTGACAGACAGATCTGTAGTGAGCCACTTGGTACGTTATGTGCGTCTGGTCAATAAAACAGATCAGGAACAAGCTGTGACAGCCACTTCTCTCCTTGTGACAACCAAAGAAGTACAACCAACCAAACTAGAATCTACAACTATGGACATTCATCCAACATACGGAAGCAATGATGTTCGTAAACTGAACAATCTAGATCAACTGTTTGACGGTGTTTACAACAACTTCGTTGAGTTTTCAGACTATGCCCGTAAAGATGGCCACGTAACCTTGAAACTTGGTAGCGAACGCACTATCAAGAAGATCAGAGCCTATATCCAAGACGGAACACAAAACTACCTTCGTGATGGTAAGATCCAAGTCAGCCAAGACGGTAAAACTTGGACAGATGTTGTGACAGTGGGAGATGGTGTGGCCAACAGCCAACACGATGATTCATTGACAGATGGTTGGACACACGATTCTAAGATGCCAGGAAATCGCTACATCGAGGGTGAATTGACGACACCAGTTAAAGCTAACTATCTCCGTGTCCTCTATACAGCAGACTATGATGCCCGTTTTGTAGGATTTACAGAATTGGTCATCAACGATGGTGAATTTGTCAAACCAATCAATGATCCAACAGTAGAAGGAAGTAGTGGAGAAAGCCAGGGCAACCTTTATAATAATCTTGTAGACGGAAAAGTCTTGACCAGCTACAAGTCTGAAAAAGACAAGGGCGAATTGGTGTATCACTTATCTGAGCCAACCAATGCCAACCACCTTCGTCTCGTTTCCAGTCTTCCTGAAGGAGCGCAAGCACGTGTTCTTGCTAGAACACTCAAGGATGGTCAAGACAGTTGGACAGACCTCGGTGCCATTACATCTAGTCTCCAAACCTTCGCTATCCGAAATGGTGGCACTCTTCTAGATGTCAAATTAGTCTGGGAAGGTGGCAAGGCTGAGTTTTATGAATTGGCAAGCTTCCATCAAGAATTAACAGAAGAACCTGTTCAGTCAAGCAAGGGCGAAGAGCCAGCACCCGTTCTTGAGGTTCCTGAATTCACAGGTGGTGTCAATGCAGTTGAAGCCCTAGTACATGAACTTCCAGAGTACACAGGCCCAGTAGCGACAGTAGGTGATCAAGCTGCTCCAACAGTAGAGAAACCTGAGTTCAAGGGTGGCGTCAATGCAGTGATGGCTCTAGTGCATGAATTGCCAGAGTACACAGGCGCAGTAGCAACAGTAGGTGACCAAGCAGCTCCAACAGTAGAGAAACCTGAGTTCAATGGCGGTGTCAATGCTGTTATGGCACTGGTACATGAGCTTCCAGAATACACAGGTCCATTATCGACAGTAGGCGACCAAGCAGCTCCAACAGTAGAAAAACCTGAGTTTAAACTTAGCACTCTAGTTTCTGATCAAGGTAAGACTCCAGATCATAAACAAGAAATTGCTAGACAAGAAACAGCAAAACAGAGCTTGCCAGCAACAGGTGAGAGTCAATCTGACACAGCCCTCTTCCTAGCAGGTGTTAGCCTAGCTCTATCTGCTCTCTTTGTAGCAAAAACAAAGAAAGACTAGTATTTAGTAAAACCTCTTAACAAGATTACGAAATCCGTTTCCTATCTTTCCCAATGAGGTTTATAGTACAGAAAAAGCCTGAGAAGATGTCTTCTCAGGCTTTTGTTAAGCAGATAGATGCAATAGTGCTATGAAAAAATCACCCAGATTTTTCTGGGTGATAAATGTTATGGTTGTGCTGGTTGAGGATTCTGATTTTGGTTCTGGTTTTGTTGACCAGGCGTTGTATTTGGTTGCTGGTTATTGGTATTATTGTTTGCACTATTATTCGTACTTGGAGTAGTTGAGCTTGACTGTGAAGTTGAACTTTCTGATGTCGAGCTCGAACTTTCAGGTGTTGGGGCCTGTTGCGGAGCAGGAGCAGTCCATGCAGAACGAGCACCGTTTTTAAAGACAAACTCACCACTTCGATAGAGGCCTTCTGGCATAGTCCAGTCGCCAGGGTTGTTATCCTCAGACAGATAAGTCATCATTGAACGGTAGACCTTAGCTGCAACATAGAAGCCATCACCAACGATAGGAGTAAGGCGGTTTGAGTAACCTGTCCATACAGCCATTGAATATTTGCGAGTATAACCAACAAACATTTCGTCTGGGGCTACATAACCAGTGTTTTTGATGTAGTTTTCAATTTCATCGATATACATTGGTTTATGGTAGATACCACCGTTAGCAAAAGCAGCGTAAGCAGCAGCCATTTTCTCACTACTTGCTCCGTACTTTTTGTTTGACTCAGTTGTATTACTTGAAATTGCGTTGGCATAGTGCATATCTGGATAGTCAATACCGATTCCATTTAGGAAGGTCTTGGCTCTATCCAAACCGACTTTGTTCAAGGTTTCTACAGCAGTAACGTTCCGTGATTGTTGGAGCGCATATTGGATGGTGATATTTCCAAAATAACTTCTATCCCAGTTGTAAACAGGGGTATCTGTTCCAGGATAGTTGTAAGGAACATCATGTACAATCGAAGCAGTTGAGTCGTAGATGTCATACTCTAAGGCAGGAGCATAGTCTGTGATTGGCTTCATGGTAGAACCCCAGTCACGGTTGGTTTCAACAGCTTGGTTGATTCCGAAGGAAACATTGCTTGATTGGTGACGAGAACCTAACTGAGCAATAACTTTCCCGTTTGTCACATCCACAATCGTTGAAGCTACTTGCATTTCATCATCAGGATAGTTGACATACTCGTCGGTATTGTAGATATCCCAGAGATGTTGTTGAACTTTAGGATCAACGTTGGTGTAGACGTCCATACCAGTCGTTAAGAGGTTGTAGCCTGTTTCTTGTTCGACTTGATCAATTACCTCTTTGAGATAGTTGTCCATGTATGGAGGATAACTATTAGCCGATTTTAGACTTTGAAGTCCATCTGTAATCGGAGTATTAATCGCTTTTTCATATTGCTCAGCTGAAATGTAA
>QWCO01000814.1_pt1 | contig 12565 bp, 15 predicted proteins | sample 1972611 | NCBI WGS metagenome assembly QWCO01 (sample SAMN09866706, study PRJNA288562) | Human oral metagenome isolate term1_saliva, whole genome shotgun sequencing... | reverse complement strand
CGTGGCAGTTTTTAAAGAGATCTTAAAGAAAGACATAGACGTAAAATTGTATTTTTGGTGTGATAAAAAATTTGCGCCACAAGCTCAAAAAATAATGAATGATTCTTTTGGGCGAAATGTTAAGATTTCTAAAATCTCGAGTGGAAAATTTCGCCGCTACAATCATTTAACTTTTTTTCAGCATCTGACAATTCCAAGTGTTGTTTTTGGTAATCTCGCGGATATTTTTCGAAATATCGCTGGTGTTTTTCAGTCTTTTGTGAAGTTAATTTTTTTGCGACCAGATATGATTTTTTGTAAAGGTGGGTTTGTTTGTGTTCCTGTAGGGTTGAGTGCTTGGGTTTTGCGAATCCCGATTGTAATTCATGATTCTGATGCTCATCCAGGGTTGGCGAATCGTATTATTTCGAAATTTGCTAAAAAAATCGCAACTGGCGCACCTCTTGAATTCTATAATTATCCGAAAGAGATTTCAAAATATGTTGGAATTCCAGTGCTTGAAAATTTCAAAAAATACACCGAAAAAGAGCGTAATGAATTTAAGCAAGAGCTTGGATTTTCGAAGGAGAAACCTTTGATTGTGATTACTGGTGGAGGACTTGGTGCTGCTAGGCTGAATAATGCGATTGTAGCGCAAGGAGAGGAGCTTTCGAAAAATTCGCAAGTTGTTTTGATTTCAGGTGTTGCACAATTTGAAGAATTAAAAGAGAAAACGAAAGATTTTGCAAAAGATTTTCATTTAATGAGTTTTATTTCGAAAGATATGTGGAAATTTTTGGCTTCCGCTGATCTGGTTGTTGCGCGCGCTGGTGCGACTTCAAATCTTGAACTTGCTGCACTTTACAAGCCGACAATTTTAGTTCCAAACGCAAGATTAACTGGCGGTCATCAGTTAAAAAACGCAAAAGTTTACGAAAAAACAAACGCTGTTAAAATAGTTTCTGATGACGAAATTGAAACTGATCCAAAGATGCTTTCAGATGAAATCATTCAGGTTTTAAGTAGTGAAAAAGAGCTAAAAAGAATGGGTGAAGAATTTGGAAAATTCGCCAAACCGAACGCCGCTAAGGATGTTGCGGATATGATTTTGGACCTGGCTAATTTGTAAAAAACATAAGAATTATGGTATAATTGAGTAAGATGAAAAGTGAGCGAGAGTTAACGCGCCGAGAGATGCGTGAAAAAATGCTTCAAGAGCGATCGGGTGGGGAAAGCTCTTTTTATCGTGGCCGAACAATTTCGGGTTATCAAAAAGAGCAGTCTGAACTTTCAAAAAATCGAAAACTGGTAATTCGCCGGCGTAAATTGGGTGCATTTTTCTTGGGGCTTGCTATTTTTTCAATTCTTGTTTTTGTATTCTTACTTCAATTTATCGCTAAAATTGCAGTGAGTTCAGATATTTCTTCGAAAAAGAATTTCAAAAAATATGAAAAATCGGTAGAAAAGTATTTAGATGCGAACCCGAGTGAGAGGTTTTCTTTAAATTTAAATAAGTCCGCCCTTCTTGAGAGTATTCAAAAGGAAAATCCAGAGGTTTTCGGGATCTTGAGCGTTGAATTGGCTGGAATAGCCTCGTATAATTTTAAACTTTCTTTTCGAAAACCGGTAGCCTCTTGGTGGGTTGATGGTAGGGAGTTTTTTGTTGATTCGGAAGGCGCTTCATTTACCGAAAATATGTTTAGTGAAAACCCTAAATTGAGTATAATTGACGATAGCGGTGCTATGGTTTCAAGTGGAAAAAATGTTGCTGGAAGTAGTTTTTTTAGCTTTGTTGGAAAGTTGGTTTCATCTGCAAATTCTCAGGGGCTAGAAATTATTAAAATTCGAATTCCTCCCTTAAGTTTGCGTCAGATTGAGGTTTCGGTGAAGGGTGTTAAATACTTTGCGAAAATGTCAACTGTTGGTTCGGCAGAGGGGCAGGTCTATAATTTTAAGGCAGCTATAAATTATTTTTCAGTACACAAAAAAACTCCAAGCTATATAGACCTTAGAGTTGAAGGTAAGGGGTATTATAGGCAGTGAAGGGTGTTATGTTCGCTTTTTGTTCTATTTAGAATATGGAATACTAACGGAAGTGAAAAACCATATTATAATATTAAAAAATAAAAAAGTCAAATTGTCAAATTTTAACAGAATAGGGGACATTTAGAACGAAAAAACAAATTATTTCGGCAAGTTTTATTTATCTGTTAAAGTTTATGATTAACTCTATTAGTTTTTTGTATGTTAATATCTTGAGTTAATCTCCTAATACTTTTATATAAAATAATTATTGATTTTTTTCGCATAAAATAATTTACTACTATTTTATGACTTTATAGGATATATATAAGAAACCTCTTTCTTATATATAAAAACATATAAAAATGTCGTAAAAGATATATTGTGCGACACATCTTGTATTTCATTTTTGAGTATGCTATTATGTTTTCGTAAATACGAAAACATAATTTTTTAAGGAGAAAAAATAACTATGCAAGAAAAAATTTTAAATCAAGATAATATTATTTCATCAGTTGCCCGTGTAGCACTTCGAACTCAAAAATCTGAAAAATCTGGAAATTACTTTACGATCCTTACTCTTCGTTTTAAGAACGGTTTAGAAATTGATTATTTTGTAGATAAAAAAGATAAATTCGGACTTATGGATGCCGTAAAATCAATTTCGCAATCTGATAAAATCGAAAGCATCTTAAACGAGGATTAACAGCCTATGTGAAACTTTAACTGTTAGTCCAAAATCGCAAACAAAAAGCGAACAAAAATAAAATCAATATTAACTTTAAAAAAGGAGATGAAAAATGCTTGAAACATTTGGAGCAATCAACTTCCCTGAAAATTTGAACACTCAAATTATCACTGGAATTGAAAGCGCATTTTCAAACGGTTTGACTTTCGTTGCCCCTATTCTTGTAGGTATGGTAGGTATTACTATCGTGCGAAAGGTTATCAACCGCGGAAAGAACGGACGAGTTTAGTCCCCTGCTTTCTTTAAATCCTGAGCAAGATTCAAAACTGCTCAACTTTAATAATAATTTTAATTTTAGAATTAAATTAGCTTAAATTGTAAGAAAATAAAAGTGATTCGCACATTTTAAATTTAGTTTATATTTTTATTGTTTTATTTACGGAACTCCCCCCTAAATATTTCACCTTTATAAAGATTTTTTCATAATCACTTTTAAAATCTTTTAAGCTTATTTAATTAGAAAGAAAATAATGGTTCAAAATATATCATCAAGCGAAGTAATTAACATTATTTTAGATCTTTTTTCAAAAGGTTTTATATTTTTGCTACCAGTTATAGGCGTTTTGGCTGGTATTCATTTGATCTATTCTATGGTTATGAACGTACTATTTAGAGATAGATTATAAAATAGAGTTTGTGTGTTAGTTTAGAGGATTTTTGTTTATGAAAGATGTTTATTATTTTACACCACTTCACAATAAATTTGTGAAATTTGATGATATAACTTGGCTCGTTATAATTGCGCTAACTATTTTAGCATTATACATTATTAAAAATATGAAAGTTCGCCCTAAAAGGTAAATTATGAAATGGAAAATCTATTTTTTATTATTTGGATTAGTGTTATCGCTTGGTATTTTTACGACTTCCGCAAAAACCGCCCACGCGATTGAAAGTTATAAAATATCGCCAGAAGATGATAGAACTATAAGGCGTGGTTTTCATTCAAATTCAAATATTAAAGATGAAAAACATATTGATTTACATTATTATTTTTATGCGCAAAATAACTATTCCGAAAATTTGAGAGTAATTGCTTATATTTGTGATTATAAAGCAGATTATTATAATGATAATTCTTTAACTTCAGTTCCAGATTGTGGTTTATCAATGGTTCAAGAAGCTGGAAAATTTAAAATTAAAATAAATGCTGGATATTATGCGAGTTTAGAGTATAGTCGAAGAACTCAAAAAATTATTACAAGATATTATAATTATAATTCTGTGTATAATAATCAAAATTATGATATTGCAAGTTTTACTGATCAAGATTTCGAAAACGGTTTAACTTTACTTGGTGGTTCAACTTTAAAGGCTAATAACTGGAACAGAAATGAGGGTGGATTTTTAGTCGATCCAGTTGGTGGAAATTCGAACAGTTCTAACAGTTCTAATAATTCAAGTAATAATGGGGGTGGTTTTGATATTTTAGGCGGTATAAAATCATTTTTTCAGCCAATGATTGATTCAATCACGCGAACTCAAAAGGCTGTTTTAGGTATTTCAGATACTATTATAAACGGTATTAAAAACTTATTTAGTAGTTTAATAGAATCAGTTAAAAATATTTGGGATTTTCTTACAAATTTCTTTACTAAATTAGTTGAAGAGTTGGGAAAATTTGTTAAGTGGATTTTCGTTCCTGAAAGTGATGTTTTGACAAAACAGATCAAAGGTTTTACTGATCTTGTAGATTTATCTTTTCAGCCTTTAAAACAGACTTTAGGTATAGATTTTGTTGATCCTATGTATTTAAATACAAATAGATGTAATGGTTCACCAATGGGATTAACTGGTAATGGAGATGGTAGATTTTCAGGTATGAACGGCTTTTCCGGTGTTATTGAAATAAATATTTGTAAAGTTCCAGCACCTTTAATATTTTTAGCAAGAAATTTATTCAGATTTTCGGTAATATTTGTTTTACTTAGACGGTTATCAATAACCTTACCTATTGTTTTTGGTTCTCGTTATGTTTGGGAAAGAAGTGATAAAGGAGATAGTAAATAATGTTAGTTGATTTAATTTTAACACTTATTTTCGGTTTAATAAAAATCATTATTTTTGCACCAATAGCTATAATTCTTGAAGTTCTAAAACCTGTTTTGGTATTTCTTGGATCTATAAACTGGATTACTGATATTACAAGACCGGCTGTAAATTTATTTAGTTTCCTACTTGAAGATGAAATATTATTTAAATTTATTTTAACTACTTCAATTGTTTTAATTCCTTTTGAATTTGCTATATCTGTTGGTTGGTGGGTATTATATAAAGTTCCGTTATTAGGTTTAAAGGATAAGTAAAGGAGTTAAAATGTCTTATCTTTCATTCATTAAGAAAGAAGCAAAAATTCACTTTGATTCTATTAAACAGAATTATATAGATTCAAAAGATAAAGAATTGTTTAGAGCTTCAGGTTTGACTGTATATTGTGGTTGGCAAGGTTCAGGTAAAACGCTTTCAGCCGTAAAACACGTTTATAATCTTATGGTTCGATACCCAAAAGCAATTTTAGTCACAAATTTGGAGTTTAATTCAGATTTACCGAACAAAATTATAACTTTTAAAAATCACGATGATCTGCACCGTTTACTCGTTGAAGTTAATAATGGTAAATATGGCGTTATTTATCTTATAGATGAAATACATACATATTTTAATGCTTTAGAGTCGAAAGATATACCACCATATATTTTTACCGAAATATCACAACAACGCAAGCAACGTAAGGCTATTATTGGCACTTCCCAGTTATTCTTGCGTATGGCGAAACCATTTCGAGAACAGGCTAATTATTTAGTTATGTGCTCCACTCACGGCAATATTTTTACTGTTAATAAAGTTTATGATGCACATAAACTCACAACTGATTACTCAGGGCAACTTATCGGACACGCAATTAAAATGGGCTTTTTCTTTCACTCTGAAAAATTACGAAATATGTATGATACTTTACAAAAAGTCGTATCAGGAAAAGCAGAATTCGAAGATTTTCAGGTTATTAATTTAGAACAGAAGAAAAAGAAAGGCTTTCGTGCGTCCGCAAGTCGTTGACGCGAGCACGAAAGCCACTAAAATTATTATTTAAAGGAGAAAATATGTTATACGAACTTAAAATTACTCGTAAATTTCAATACACACTATATCATAATAGAACACCCCTCGCTCATTACAGAACTAAAAAAGACGCAAAAACTGCACTTTTAATTATTAAACAAAAATTCGATACCTTAGACAAAATTCAAAAACATATGACAATTCAAACTGTAAGTTATCTCAATGATACTCACTTATCAGTTTATCAATACTGTTCAGATTTCGAAATTAAACATCATTTCAATGTCAAACGCGAACAAATCGCGTAATTGTGGCGGGGCGTTCCCGCTTGCGGGAACCCTTGTCAAGAGCCACACTTAACTGACAAAAACGCTAATTTAAGGAGATTATTTATATGCAAGCTTTGCGCTCTCAAACCTCAAATCTTTTGAAGTCGATCTTTGAATCTAATAAGGATATCAAATTTAAAGAAGTATGCTCATATGCTAAAATCTACCCTGATTCAATCAAAATAATTAAATATCACCGCCCTATTGTCTTCACTAATTTTTCAGACCGTGACACTTCCGCTATCTTGATGAACGAAGAAAACGCCGAAGAACAAGATTATCTACAAAAGTCGATCAATCGCACAAAAACTAAAATATCAGACTATGTATTGTGTAATAACTTCTCGCATTTCGCAACATTCACTTTCGATCCTCAAAATCCAAAAGTTAAAAGCGAAGAAAACCGCCACGACTTCAAAAAGATGTCTTCCCTACTCAAAAAATGGCTAAACACTGAACAAGTCAATCATTTCAGGCGACACGGTCGAAAATTTCGCTATCTAATCGTTCCAGAACGGCACAAAAATGGTGCTTGGCACTTCCACGCTCTACTCGAAGACTATCAAAACGAAACAGAAGGATTTTATACTCGAAAAAACAAATATATAACTGTATCTGAACTTAAAACTAAAAAGAAAGATAAAAACCGCAAATTCATTACAAGATATAATCTCGGGCGATCAGAAATAGCTCCTATTAAAGACAAAACGAAGATGTCAAGCTATATCAAAAAATATATTACAAAAGAACTTATTCAAGATAAAAACGCTAAACGCTACTGGGCAAGTCGAAATCTTAAAACCCCTGAAATTATACCAAACTTTATTTCAGAATCTCAAAAAATACCTGAACAATTCCTAACCGCCAAACATGATTATCACGATATTTATATAATTCCAAAAGAATCTTCATATTTCAGTTTTTCAAAATATGTAAATAAAATTGAAAATCACTTTAAACGCCAAAAATTACACATAAAAATATAACAGTTATCACCTTAACTCGTTAAGTGATAACTCCTTATTTCAATTTATTGAAATAAGCTTATTCTTGATGTATAATGAAAATATGGACAAGAAAATAATAGAACCTCTAAATAATAATATTGAAATTGAAGAAAATAAAGGTTTTGCTTCAAAAGAGATTCAACAAAAAGCTTCAAGTGTATATCAAGAAAACACACAAAAAGAAGCTTTAGCTATTGAAACAAGAAATCTTTTAAGACAGCGACTTAAGCACGATATACGCCAAGAGGTTGCTAAAATGCGAAAGCACGTTCTATGGTTATCTTTCTTTTTTATACTTATGTTTTTTATGTATAATTCACAAAAAAACAATTCTTCATTTGTTTGGCTTTTCTTCATTGCTCTACAAGTTCCCTACTATTATTTCAGGAAATCACGTATAATTAAATCTTATACTGATGATTCGGAAATATAAAATAATAAATTCGAGATATTACTTATGGAAGAAAATAAATTTACTGAAAAAGACTATTTAGAGGCTCAATATAAAATTCAACGAAGTATTCAAACTAATGTTAATATTATAACATTTATAATGCTTACTCAATTCATTTTTACAATTATAGGTACAATAATTGTCTGGTCTTCCCTGTCGGCAATCCCTTCTATTTTGCATAAATAATTATAAAAAATGTTGTAAAAATAACACAATATGTTAAGAAAAAAGTCAATATAGTTAATAGATGTAGAAAAATTAGAAAAATTAAAATAATATGTTATAATACTTGACTTCCTCCACGATATATTGTGCGACGCTTGATACAACTATTGAATATGAATGTTCTGTAATGTAAACATCCATATTTTTTTGCTCGTAAAATGTTTTAATCTTCTCTAAGTATAGTTTCGCATCTTTTAATGTTAAATATTTTTATACACTTGCGTTTGTTTAAAATTCACTACGATATACTTATACTCGGGTTTTTTCGTCATATAGCTCGAATTTTGTCTTGAAATGAGTTTTTGTCTGTGGTGTGTGTAAATATACCTACATAAGGTTAGTGTTATAATAAGTACTCCTAAGATCAAAACTTGTTCGCTTTTTGTTTGTTTTAATCTCCAGTTAGCTACGAAAACAATGACAGCAGTAGTCCGGAGGACTCACCTATGCTTTTAAACGGGAGTGTTTAGTAAAGCTGACGGAGCAAGTATATGTACAACAACTGCAAATACCGTAGTTTCTAGCCTTTTTAGCCGATTCTTCTGTATGTCAATCATAATTTTGCTTTAATAAATTAAGACGAAATTGCTGTAATTGCCGCTTTTGAGCGCTGATTTTTATTCCAAAGTTGCCAGACGGCGATTTTTGTGGGGATTTCGCCCGACCAAATCGCTATCGGCGAAAGTTTTCCAAGATTTAAAGGTGAATCGAGCGGTGTTGAAAAAACTTCTCCGTTTTCCGCGATGATGAAGTTTGCGTTGTTTAAGGTTAAGATTTGCGCTGGATATGAAAAAGTAAATTTGTGCAAAATATCAGCAACATTCGAGATGTTCATCGAAAAAGTTAAAACTTTCGGGTAGAAAACTTTCGAAAAGATTTTTTGAAGTTGTGCAAAACTCGCTAAAATACTAACATTTTTCTTGTATAAAATCTCACTAAATGAATCTAAAAGAATATCAACCGCATCGCGTGTAATGAAAATTGGTTTTTCGCTTTCAAGGATGAATTTTTCGAAAAGAATTGCAGTTTCGGAATTTTTGTTTGTATCACCAATAAATAAAATTGAATCTGCCCACTTTTCTCCAGCTTTAAAATCTGTCCAGGAATCGTTCGAAAATCCACCTGAAAGATTACTTTTCGCAAAAATTAGCTCGGTTGAATCAATTTTAATATCTTTTTTTAAACTGTTGGGTAATAAAATTCTAACTTCACCAACCCCAGTTCTAAGTGCGGTTTTGTGGGCGATTGCCAACCCTCGAAAAGCCCCTGCCCCGCCCCCAATGATTAAAAGTTTTCCGGCGTGTGATTTTTGTTCAGGTTTGCTCCATTCGATTTCTGGAAAAAGTAATTTTGAAGACTGAACACGCCAAAAATCAAACATCCATAACCTCTAATGAAATTGGGCAATGGTCGCTACCAAGGATTTCATTGTGAATTTCAGCTTTATTTTTTTGTGAATTTAAGCCTTTCGAAACTACAAAATAGTCAATCCGCCAGCCAACGTTCCGTTCGCGAGATTTTGCGAAATGACTCCACCAAGTATAAATTCCAGCTCTTTCTGGATTTTGGTTTCGAAAAATATCAACAAGGTCTGCTGAAATAAAATTCGAAAATCCTTGACGCTCTTCATCTGTAAAACCGTGTTTTCTGCGATTAGCTTTTGGGTTTGAAAGGTCAATTTCCTCGTGTGCAACATTTAAGTCACCACAAAATATAACTGAATTTGGCTTAAAAATATCTTGCGGATTTTCTTCAATAATTTCTAGATTTTCTGCAAAATCTTCTTTTGAAAACTTTCCATCTTCGAGCCCTTTCGAAAATTCCAAAAAAGCCGCATCCCAGTTTTCGCGAAGCATTAAACGGCCCAAATCGTTTTTTGTGTTTGGCGTGTAAACAGTAATTAGCCAGAAATCTATAAATCTGGCTGCACAAATTCGACCCTCGGTTGAAGAATCACCAAAAGAATCGGCGAGATTGAATTTGTTTAAAATCTGTTGTGGAAAATTTCGCAAAATTGCCTGTGGTTTTTGCTTTGACCAAATTGCTGTTCCAGCGTAGCCTTTTCTTTCGGCGTGAGAGTAAAACTTAAAATATTCTGGATATTTTTCGTCAAAATTCTCTTTTAAAATTTGCGTTTCGTCAATTTTAATCTCTTGAAAACATGCGATGTCGGGATTTTTTACACTTAAAAATTTAGCTAAATTTCCTTTTTTTTCAACTGCACGAATTCCATTAATATTCCAAGAAAAAATCTTCATCTAATACCTCTTTAACATTCTCGCGTTTTCGCGTTCAGATTGGCGACGTTTTAAAGTTTCGCGCTTATCGTATTGTTTTTTACCTTTTCCGAGTGCGATCACAATTTTAATGAAACGCCCCTCAGCTAAGATTTTTATCGGAACAATTGTTAACCCAGATTTTTTTTGTGCTGAAAAATCTTCAATTTGTTTGCGAGTTGCTAATAATTTTTTAGGTGAAGTGTCTATCGTGTCAGCTTTTGAAAGTCCTTCGCCCTGATTTTTTAGTGAAAAACTTGCATTATTTAGCCAAAGTTCTTCACCCTTTCCCCCATTTCGAAGAGTTACAAAAGCACCTTTTAAACTAACGCGCCCATCACGCACCGCGCGAACTTCAACACCGCGCAAATTCATTCCAGCAACAAGTTCATCGCCAAGTTCATAATCGAATCGCGCTCGACGATTAATAATATTTTTAGCAGAAGTTTTTGCCTTTTTCATCTTAAAAATTATACCATTTTTAACTATTATTTTCAACCAAGCATGTTAAAATAAAGCTTAAGTGTTAAAATTCGAGGGAGAGCGGCTCAAGTTGTTAAAAATATCTCAACCAAAAATATGAGCTACAATTTATTTTTTCGACAAATTAATTAAAAATTTTACCCCGATTTTGCTCTTTTCTATTTTATATTTGATTTTATAATTTGTTAAAATATTTTTAACAATATAAAGTCCAAATCCGCTACCTTTTTCTTTATTTAGGTCGAAATTTGTTTCGAAAATTTTAGCATTTCTACCATCTTTAATTTTCTGATTTGAATTTTCGATATAAAACCAGTTATTCTTGATGCCAATATTTATTTGACCGTTTTGGTCGGAATGCTTTACAGCATTACTCACTAAATTCGAGAGAATGATTTCTAGCGCCGTTTCGCCAATATAAATTTCTTCTTGCATTAGCTGATTATCTATCGAAATATTTCTTTGCTCGGCTAATAATTTATAATTATCTAAAACCTTTTGCAACACTCTATTTATGTTAATAAGCTTCTCATCATTTTTTAGATTTTCGAATGAAGAGGTTGATAATATTTGAGCGATATTTTGAGTTAGTTGGTCAACGATATCAAGACAATCTTCGATAGATTTTTCTTTGTTTTTATATTTGCCAATGTCATATTTCATATTTTCGAGAATTATTTTAAGGCTCGCTAACGGTGTTTTTAGTTCGTGGGAAGCACCTCTAAAAAACTCACTTTTTAGTTTTTCGAGTTTAGTAATTTCTTGATTTTTAATTTCTAGACTATCAATTAATTTTAGGAGTGTTGAATATAAGTCGTTTATTTGGCTTTTTAGAGCGCCAACTTCATTTGTGGAATTAACTTTTAATTTAGCATTTCGGTTAAGTTCCATCATTTGAGCAGTTATAATTTTGATTTCATTGATATTTTTGGTAATAATTTTGGCATAAATTAATGAAACGATAATCGAAAAAAAGAAAGAAAACAAAATTGAAATTGGCAAAAATTGAAAAGTTAGCTCTTTTGCATCTTTGTTCATATCTGTTGTTGAGATAAATTTGACTAGTATTTTTTTGTTAGAGTCAGTCTGCACTTCCCTATCTTCAATAACTAAAGAGTTATTATCGCTGGTTAGATCCGCCTCAATCTGATTATCGATTTTAATCTCATTTAGATGGTCGCTATCTTTCACGAAAGCTTTAACTTTGCTACTTTTAGAATATAGTTCAAGTATCTGCTTGATGTTTTCGATACTTTTGCCGTGGATATTATTGGTGATTTGGTCTGCTTTTTGAGTGATTTCTTGCTTGCGATTTTCAAGGTAGATTTTTGGAAAAATGAAGTAAATCAACGCATGAATTAAAATTGCTAAAATACTTAACGTAGAAAACGTATATAAAAACATTTTTGGAAAAATCTTCAAATTTCTCATTTTCTCTCCAGTTTGTAGCCAATATTTCGAATAGTTTTAATGCAATCCAGCCCGAATTTTTTGCGCAGATCTTTTATATAAACATCGATAACTCGGTCGAATGGTATGTTTTCGCTTTCCTTCCAGATATTTTCTAAAATCTGCTTTCTGGTTAAAGCTCTGCCTTCGTTGAGTGATAAATATTTTAAAACTTCAATTTCTTTTGCACTAATTTCTACCGCGGAATTATTTATTTTTGCAGAAAAATTACTAAAATTAATTTCTAGATCTTTATATATGAAAACTTCAAATTTTTCATAATTTTTTGTAATCAGCGCGTCGATTCGAGCTTTTAAAACTGGGAGCGAAAACGGTTTTTCAATATAACCGTCCGCCAGATTCGAAAAGGCAGTGATTTTGAATTCTTCATCGCTAAAGGCAGTTAAAATAAGAACTGGCAGATTACTCTTCTTTCTGATTTTTCGAAGGACATCCAGGCCATTTATGAATGGAATTTGAATATCTAAAATTACTAAGTCGATTTTATCTGATTCGAATTTAGACAAAGCCTC
>QWCO01000813.1_pt1 | contig 12567 bp, 13 predicted proteins | sample 1972611 | NCBI WGS metagenome assembly QWCO01 (sample SAMN09866706, study PRJNA288562) | Human oral metagenome isolate term1_saliva, whole genome shotgun sequencing... | reverse complement strand
CTTTTACGATAACTTTTTTCATAATTCAATTCTACCATATTTTTGCATTTTTTGCAATATCACTTATGCTTTTAATCTTTGACGCGCTTGCTCCGCCAAGCAAACTGTCGCCGCCATCGCCACATTCAAACTTTCGATTTGACCAACCTGTGGAATTATAACTTGATTTTTAACTTTCGAAAGCAATTCTAATGAAACACCCGAGCCTTCATTCCCAAAAATCCAAGCTGTTTTTGTTGTAAAATTCTCATCATAAATTGATTTTTCAGCCTGAAGACTTGTTGCAAAAATTGGAACTTTAAGATTCTCGATAACCTCTTTTAAATCTTCATTCTCAAAAATCTCTAGTTGAAAATGCGCCCCCATCCCTGCTCGCAAAACTTTTGGTGACCAAGCTGAAACAGTCCCTTTTGAACAAATTATTTGTTTAACACCAAAACCAACTGCGCTACGCAAAATTGTTCCCAAATTTCCTGGATCCTGAACTCTATCGAGGATAATTGAATCTTCACAAAAATTAACACCTTGATTTTTTGGTATTTTCACGACAAATAGAACACCAGCACCTTCAACAACTGGACTAATTTTTGCGTAAATTTCTTGTTCAAGCTCAATAATTTCAGTATTCAAATCTTTACATTTTTGAACTATCTGCTTTACCTCGATACTTTTCGAAGAACTCAAAAAAACACAAATATCTGGCGAACCAAAAGTTTTCAACCATTCACCTGCCAAATGAACACCTTCGATAATTGTCAAATTTTGTTTATTTCGAAAGCTTTGTTTTTTAGAAAGTTGAACAAGTTTTTTAACTAATGGGTTTTGCGCGGAGGTAATTTTCTTCATTAAACCTCGCTTGATTTGGCACGAATTTGCGAAGCATCATCACGATTTCGAACGCTAACCAATCCATCACCTTCAACTGTTTCGAAATCAATAACAACAACTTTTGGCACACCAATTTCATCTGCCTTAGCGTAAACTTTACCAACTTTTCCGCTCAAATCAAATTCTACATTTTTGTATTTTTTACGAAGTTCAAAATAAACCTCTTTAGCTTTTTCAACTAAAACTTCTTTATTTTTCAAAAGCGGAGCCACGATAATTTTAGTTGGAGCAAGATTCTCTGGTAAAGCTAGATAAGTTCGAATTTTACCTTCAGATTCAACTTCAGTATAAGCATTCGAAAGAACCGCCATTAATAATCGCTCAACACCAAAACTTGGCTCAATCACATGTGGGATAAACTTTTCGCGAGTTTGTTTATCTGTATATTCCATACTTTTACCGCTTGCCCGTTGAATGTTTCCAAGATCAAAGTCGGTTCGATAAGCAATCCCCATCAATTCTTCTTTACCGATTGGGTAATTAAATTCGAAATCCACCGTTCGTTTTGAATAGTGTGCTCGGTCCTCGGCTGGAACTTCAAGCTCAAACAAAGACTCTTTTGGAAGGCCCATTTTTTCGGTTAAGAATTCTCGAACTAATTGAAGAAGTTTTTCGAACTCAGATTCCCAGCTTTCAGGTTTTACGAAATACTCAATTTCCATCTGTTCAAATTCTCGCGAACGGAACACAAAATCACGCGGACTAATCTCGTTTCGAAAGGCTTTTCCTTGTTGCGCAAGTCCAAATGGTAAGCTTGGGTAAAAAGCATCTACTACATTTTTATAGTTTGTAAAAATTCCCTGAGCAGTTTCTGGACGAAGATAAGCTACAGAGTTTTCATTAACAACTGCGCCAACATTGGTTTGAAACATCATATTAAAGCTACGAACGTCGCTCAAATCATTACCTTTTGGCGATTTCAAACCTCTTTCACGAATAATTTCAGTGATTTTTTCGTTCGAAAGACCTTCTGCTTCAATTCCGGCATCTTTTAAAAGGTGATCTGCACGATATCGCTCGCCCGTTTTTAAATCTTCAACCAAAGGGTCGGCAAAAGTTGCAGCATGGCCACTCGCTTTCCAAACTTTTGGATTCATAATGATTGCAGCATCAATACCAAACATATCTTCGCGATTTTCAACGAAAAACTCCCACCATTCATTCATGATTTTGCGCTTTAAAGCTAAACCGAGTGGGCCGTAGTCCCAAGTTCCGCGCATTCCGCCATAAACTTCGCTACCTTGCCAAATAAAACCACGCCGTTTCGCGAGGCTAACAATTCTGTCCATTAAGTCTTCGTTCTTCATTTTTCCTCCGTATACTCTTTCAACCATTATATCAAAAAAGCTCCCATTTTTCGAGAGCTTTTCCTTAAAATTATTATAAAATTACAACTTTAATTTCGATTTTTTTCGAAAAAACAATATAGTAATCAAACCTAAAATAGAAAAAGACGGAATAATTAAATTTTGAGACTTTTCGAAACCAGTATTTGGAGCTTGAACTTTCGCTTCCGAAGCTTCATCCTTTGGCAATTCAATAGCTGGTTGCGGCTGAGCTGGAGTTGGTGCAGGCTTTTGTGGCTCTGTTTCAGGTTTGCGGATTTTAGCATAGGTTTCTACGTTACTTCCAATTATTGAAGCACTAATTTTCTCATTCTTTTGGTCAATAATACTTCCATCTAGAGCAATTAATTGAATATTGTGCTTAATATTTTCTATCTTACCATTTCTAATATTTGACCCATCTACAACGTCTATGGAAGCCATAAAAGCTCTATAGACTCCATCTGTCGCTGGCATATCTTTAGTAATTTCAAATACTATTTCAGTCTTAGATAATGAAATCATCTTAGCCTCCATACTTGGACCACCGGCGAAATAGACACCATAATTATTTACTGGCGTAGAAGCAGTAATGCTCTCACGTAGTTTAGTTAAATAGAAAGTCTTTCCTACTTGATAAGTTTTTTGATCATCGAACCGGACAGAAGAGTCTTCATTTATTGTAATTTTAACTCTAGTACCAGACTTCACTGGTTCGTTCCTTGATTGTAGAATAGTTGGCTCAAAAGTAGAACCTCCATTATTAGAATTAAACAGAGAACCGGTTTGACCAAGAGTAGTTTTACTTAAATTTATTAATGGCTGTTTAGTTAGTTTTACATCTTCACCTTTTAAAGTGGTGCTACCTATAATCTTAGTCTCTACAGTAACATCACGATTTACATAAGAAAAACGATTAATGTTATCATTAGATATAGAAGCTTCAAAGTTAGTATATTTTTCAATATTCTTATTAAAAACAATTTTTCCCTGCCAAATAATAGCTCCCGGTTTAGTATTATCATCATTACGGACAGCTGATTGATAGTTTAACTCGTGACCATCACTATATTTCTTGTCAACTAATATCTCACCAATTTTATCGCCTTTATAATTAAGATCTACTTTCTCTCCAGGAATTATAGACACATTCTCTGCACGAAAAGTTGCCCAATCTCCTTCTTTAGCATTCTGTCCAGAGATATCAATAGACCACTCGCGTCCGCTATTCTTGATACTCTTAGGTTCAATCTTTAAACGACCTGTAATATCCTCAGCAGCAAAAGTCGAAGAACTAAAGCTCACCGCCGAGAACAATACGGCAAGAATAAAAATTGTTATTTTACTTCGAAAATTCATTTTTCTCCCTTTTTTTAACTCTTTTTTATAATATAGCACTTATGTTTAAAACCATTATACTACTTTATTGCTTAAAAGTAAATCGTATAATAAGCTCAGTATTTTAGCCGAGCTTATTTTTAATGATAAATCCAAGCAATGATAGAACCATGAAACCAACAATTATGATTCCATAACCTGAAGGTTGAAGACCAGTATTTGGAGCTTCTAGGGATTTAACAGATGATCTACCCTTATTATCCTTGCGGTCTTCTTTAACGTCATTTTTATCATTCGTGCTATTTTTATCTTTTTTATCACCCGCTGTTTCTGATGAAGGTTTTTTCTTTAGTTTATCTTTAATTTTAGCAATATCTGCATCAGTTATTACACCCTGAATAGTCCCCTGAGCAACACAATCTTTTTGATAAACTATAGAACCATCATTTGCAACAATCTGAACATGATATTTAATATTATTAATTACCCCCTTCTTAAAATCGATATCACCACTACTAATTCGACTAGGATTTAAAACAACCGGTGGATATAGGCCACTACTTCGCTTTGAATTATTCTGCTCTAAAAAATGAATCTCAAAATTCTTATCATCAACACCCAGATATTTTATTTTCGCATTATTTGGAGCATTAATCATTACAATACCATCAGCACTAACCCGGTTTTCAGAAGTTCGAATAAAATTAGTTCCGTTAGTTTCAGTCTTTTCATAAGGAGTCAAAAAGTTCAAAGAGCTATCTTCGGCCATTTTCATAACCACTTTATACCCACTCCAGCTATTTAAAGTAGTATATCCATAATTTAAATTACCTTTGAGTGTTTTACTATTAAAAGTAACATTTCCACAACCAATTTCATCATTATATTGTATATTCTGAATCAACCGAGGATTAATTTTAATATTTGGTTGTCTTAAAACCTCTTTATCATTAACAGATAAAAAACCATCAAAAGTGTAAGAACGAGAAACGATAGGGTAAGCATCTCTCGCATTATTATTCTTAATGCTAATATTCATCTCCGTAAGACTTCCCTGTTTTACTTCATCGGTAAATTTAACCTTGTATAAAACCCAAGGTATAGCTTCATCGATTGTATATTTATCAAATTTTGCAAGCTCAGCAGGGTCTTCAGTATATGCCCAATATTCAGCCTTAGATTTATTTGACTTTTCAGCCTTCATGACAGCAACTATCTTACCATCCTTCTCTATATTATAATTATTGTTAAGATCTAAAAGTCCTTTTTGATAAATATAAAAATAATCACCAGCTTTTACAGTTTCTGTAATTTTAAAATTAATGCTAAGATCTTTATATTTGTCGCCATCCCAATCTGCCCGTAGTATATTAGTTTCAACACCCTTAATATGTTTGGGTGAATCTACTGCAAAAGCCGTTCTAAAGCCTATACCCGAAAACAATACTGCAAGAATAAAAATTAATATTTTATTTTTAAATTTCATTTTATTTCTCCCTTTTTAATAATATAAAACACTTATGCTTATAAATCAATTATATCACTTTTTTCTTTTGAGCCAAATATAGGCTTTTACAAATTAAAAAAGCTTTTCCATATATAAAAAATAACACTGATTCCTTATTTTATCAGTGTTTCTATTGCAATGATTGAATAATATCTGTAACTTTGTTCAAAAAAATATCACAACCTTTAATTTTCGAAATAATTTTTGGCTCACTCGAAACCATTAGTCGCAAAAATTTAATATCATTCGCACTGAACCTACCGTTAATATCTTCCACAAAAACCCTATCATAAAAATCAAAACTATAGTTCAAGTCTGCTTGTAATGGTTTGCCGTTTTTATCACTTTCGAGATTAATTTCATCACCAGAAAATTCAGCCATCTTAAAATTAAACCATTTTTTTGTTAAATTTAAGTCGATATCATAATTATTCAAACTTCGAAAAATTGTTAATAAAATTTCAAAAAAATCACCGCTCTCAATCTGTTCGCAAAGCCCCGAAATCTTTTTAATTGCATAATAAGCAAATTCGGTTCTTTCAAAATCCTTCAAAATTTCGCCAAAAAATTCGCACATTCGAGCCGAAGAAAGCGTTTTCATCTCACTCTTCCCCTCAATTAAAACTACCTCATTTAACGAAAAAAACTCAATTCCACCAGCAAGCTTTGATTTTGGTTTTCGAACACCACGCGCAATTGCAGCTTGTTTACCATTTGATGTTAAAAAATTCACAATTCGGTCGGCCTCGCCAAAATCAGTTCGCCGCAGAACTATAGCCAGCGTTTTTTTGCGTGAATTATTCATTCAAAACTCCCTCGATTTTTTTACGTAATTCTTGTGGATAAACTTGCGATTTATCAAAAATATGCCGAATGTTGAAGGGTTTGAGACTTTCAAAGTCAAGCTCGCTCGCCAAATCAGAACAAATTACAATAGGAATTTTTGAAGTATCAGCATAACTTTGAAGTTCATTCAAAAGTGCAAATGCTGAATGCCCTTCAAGCAAAATATCAAGCAAAATTAAGTCCGGCAGATTTTTATCAATCTGTAAAATTGCTTTTTGCGCAGAATTCGCTTTCGAAATACTGAAATTTGAACGCAAGATTCGTTCGAAATTTTCCGCCAAAATCCGATTATCTTCGATAATTAAAATTTTTTTCACAACAAACTCAACTGTCCTGAACGATTTAAATCGATATAAAATGTGCTGCCGTCGCGATGCCGAATAACACCAATTTTTGCACCCATCACAGTTGCGAAACTTTGCGCGATAAACAACCCCAAGCCGGAACTTTGCGGACGCGAACTAGCCTGAACTGGCCGATGATTTTGCTTTTTGATTGCACGCCAAATCGAAATCGGAAGCTCCTCGCCATAATCTCGAACCGAAATTCGAACTTTTTCGCCAACATTCGAAATTCTAATTTCAACCTCATTTTTTTTACATGAAGAATAAAGAGCGTTATCTGAAAAATTCATCAAAACCGAACGAAGTAATTCATAGTTCGCCATAATTAACTCATTTTTTCGAACGTTTTTAAACCTGATAACCCTGTCATGAAGTTTAAAAACATCGGCAATTTCTGCAACCACATCATTGCAGATTTTTTTCGAATTTATTGGTTCAAGCTCGAACATCGCGTCTTCAAGCTTGGAAATTTTAGTTAAATCTTGAACGAGTCGCAAAGCCCTTTCACTAGTGATGTCAATTTGGCGCAAAATTCGATCTCTTTCAGAACTCGAAAGATTGATTTCGCTATCAGTCAAAGTTAGTGAAAGCTGGCGAATAATTGAAAGCGGGGTTTTCATCTCGTGAGCAGCAACAAGAAAACTACTATCTTGCGCTACCAGATTTAAAAACTCCCGCTCATCCATACTTTTATTATAGCAAATTTTTGCTATTTTTAAAAGCTAATCCATTTTCAAAGTGCTTAAAACATTCTCATTCAAAACATTATTATAGGTGTCAGCATCTGTTCGGATCATTAAAGTTTTGCTATTTAATTTGAAATAATAAGCAGTTCCACGAATTCGATTATTCTTATCTGGTCCGGGGAATAATCCTGAAATTTTCGTAGCTGGATATCCATTAACCGTTACAGCCTCAGAAGACAGTTCGCCCTTTTTAATGGCCTCGTTAAAGTCTTTAAGGACTTCATCCATATTCTTCTCGTAAATTGCTACCCGCAAACCAAAACGTTGCGTGTCCTTGCTATCTTTTGGAATTGGTGGTACCGTATCTGGATAGAAATAGGAGAAGAAGCCTTTTCGGTCGGATCCGTTAGATTCAATGTATTGATTCCAGAACGTTGGATAGCTAAAAGTCACTTTCCCTAAATCTTCTGGAGCACGAAATTCTTTAACAGTCTTTCTTCGCTCTTCATTATATTTCTTCTCATCATCTTCTTGTTGTTTTCGTTTTGCTTCAGCAACTTGTAGATCAATTTTACCTTCAACATCTGTTTTTACATTATTATATTCAATATAAGCCCAAATTCCAAATGATCCAGCACCAGCAAAACCGATGCTTAACAGAATAATTGCAATTGTTGAACCTTGAACTGCACCTTTTTTGAATCTATTCATATCTACCATTATACTTATGTTTTTATTTTTTTCAAGTACTTTTGGAAACTTATTTTATAGAAAATAAAAAACCGCCAAAGCGGAATTTATCAAAAAATTGGTGGCTCCTCCCAGACTTGAACTGGGGACACAAGGCTCTTCAGGCCTCTGCTCTACCAACTGAGCTAAAGAGCCAACCTTTTTAATTATACAGTATAAGCTTTTTTATTGCAAGCGTTTTTTTAAGTTTTTAATTTTAGCTAAATAATCTACGTATTGACTTTTTATATAAAAAATGTTATTATATAAGTATTCCAAAAAAGGAGGTACTTTTTGTTGTTGTTAACAATAAAAAACGTGCAAGTTTTCCGTAATCTGGTTTCAAGTGATGCAAAACTGCCACATAGAGTTCGGCTAAAAACCGAGAATGGCGAATTCCCTGCTGTAATTGGTTTTTTAAAACAATACGAAAATTACAATATTCGTGTTGAAGGAAAAATTGCCGTAAATGAAAAAAATCCTGAACTGCAAAGATTCGAATTAAATCTTTTAAACAATCAGGATGAAGCCCAAATTGAGGTTAAAAAAAATGCACAAAACTAAAGCCCATTTTAGATGGGCTTTTCGAATGTCTCGAATTCAGAAATCTCTTTACGATGTTCGTTTCGAACTTTATTCATTTCAACTAAATCTTTAAATTCTAAGTTTTTACTTTCGGCTTGCGCATCCATCAAGTCATAGAAAATGTCCAAACTCTCATAATTCATTGTTGGTGCTGAAATTAAAATCTTATTAGCTTTATAATCGTTCATTAACTGGTCAAAGTCATACATTAAATCTTCATATTTATCATCTCGAAGATATTTTTCGTTAATATCACGGTGTGGCGAGGCTAAAACCGAAGCACCAACTTTTCGAAGTAGGTTTAATCGTGTTGGATTATTTTCGAAACGACGAGTATGATAGCCTTCGCTACGTTCACCAATACCACGACCAAAATCATCATTTTTATCATACCAAACAGGTACAGAACCGTGAACTAATTTAATTTCGCCATTAACTTCAGACTTAACTTGCTTATCTTCACTTTCCCAAAAAGTAAAACCGTTTTCATTAACTTTAGCCTCCGGCAAGGCTTTCTTAAGCAGAAATCCAGCCACGCCAATTGTGGCACCCGAAAAGCTAGTTTCATCAACCGCAATCACTTTTTTACCTTCAACAGTTGTTTTCGCTTTCAAAATCTGCTGAATAATCTCATCCTCTGATGCGTTCATGTCAATTTCAGCATCCTTGTCTAAAAATTGTGAACGAACCGCTGCTAAAATTCGGTCTTTCGTTTCTTGAGAAGTTTCCATTTGCCAACGGTTAATAAAGTGACTTGTTTCGGCCAGTTTATTTCCTTCTGTTCCATCAATAAAATAGCCATCACGAATATTAAACCCAAGTTCTGCGAAAATCTGATTCCTATCGATATTCAAAAATCTTGAATCTGGTCGTTTTTTATCCGGCATTACATTTTTAAGAACTTTTCGAGCTAGACCATCAAGCGGTCGTGCAGATTTATCAAGATAAACAACAGTATCATATCGAGAAGCCATATCTGCAAGCGCAATTCCATGTTTTAGATATTTTGAAGCAACCAGGTCGATTCCGACTTTTCCAGTACCGTTAACTAATTGTTTCGAAAGAATTTTATAGTCTTTTGGGTTTACGATGAAATCATCTTTCTCATCAAAATAGCCATTTTCGATTTCTTCTTGGCGACGGTTTTTAAGCGCAATTTCATCTTCAAGATGCTCTTTCGCCTCTTGGCTATCTGGGTTGTTTAAATACGTAAACCGTTCACGCTTTTTCGAAAAATGCTTAGTTTTTTCAGAAATTTCCAGAATTACACCACCTAAATCCCGCGCTTTCTCTTTTGGAAGCGGATTATTTATTAATTCTTGCTGGCTTTCGGAGGTTTCTGCTGTTTGTAATGCGTCAATTTTTTTCATATTTTTGTTTTATTTTTTATTAATGCTTAAATAATATCACAAAAATAGCATTTTGTCAATATGCTTAAGTTTTTACTCTTCATAATATTCCAAAAAGGCGTAAATAAATCCGTCGATTTCGCCATTTAGGACTTTATCTATATCTTTTTCTTCATATTTTGTTCGAGTGTCTTTCACTAATTTATAAGGGTTAAGAACATAATTTCGAATTTGCGAACCCCAATCAGCAGATTTTCCAGCCTGAAGTTCGCTTAGATTTTGCGCATGCTGTTCCATTTTCATTTGCACAAGCTTTCCGCGTAAAATCTTCATAGCGGTCTCTTTATTTTGAGTCTGTGAGCGCTCATTTTGAATTGCCACAACAATTCCGGTTGGCAGGTGTGTAATTCGAACTGCCGAATCGGTTGTATTCACACCTTGCCCACCTTTTCCACCGGAACGATAAACGTCAACTCGTAAGTCTTTTTCGGCAATCTCAACTTGTTCGGGCGCATCAATTTTTGGTAAAATCTCAACCAACGCAAAAGAAGTTTCACGGCTTCCAGCACTATTAAACGGTGAAATTCGCACCAAACGATGCACTCCGTTTTCGCTGCGAAGTTTACCATAAACATTCAATCCCTGAACTTCAAAAACACTGGTTTTTATTCCAGCTTCTTCACCAGTACTACGCTCAATTTGCTCAGTTTTAAATTCATTTTTCTCCGACCAGCGCAAATACATTCGCTCAAGCATTTCGGCAAAATCTTGCGCATCAATTCCACCAACACCAGATGTAATACGCACAATCGCATCACCACGATCAAATTCTCCACTAAAAAGAAGTTGTTTTTGCAACTCTTTAAAATTATTTTCGAACTGACAAATTTGACTTTCGAATTCCTCTATAAGATCTTCGTCGCCAAGACTCATCAACTCAAAAATATCCTCGACCTGCGTTTTCAAAACAACCCAAGGATGAATTTCCTTCTTTAGATTGGCAAGTTTTTTAATTTTTTCTTGCGCAGCAGAAGGATTCAACCAAATTTCGGGATTTGAAACTTCGCTTTCGAGGTTATTTAATTGTTGCTTCTTATCTTCAAGATTAAGCTTTAAGCTCGCTTTTTCAAACTCATCTAAAATATTGCTCGTACGAGCTTTTAGCTTATCCATAAGAAATTATTTTTTAGCTGCCTTTTCAACTTCTTCTTCGATGTCGTCATCTGTGAAAAGTTTTTCAACAAATAGAAGCACGAAGTAAACTACAAACGCAATTACTAAAAAGTTAATAACATCATTCAAAAATGCACCATAAGAAAGAACCGCTTCTTTGCCTGCTGGTGTTTTTCCCATATTCCAAACAACGCCTTTCAAACCTTCGGCCGATCCAAGAATGAAACCAAGTGGTGGCATAATAATATTATTAATTAAAGATTTAACAAGATCACCAGAAGCCGTTCCAAGAATTAAACCGATTGCCATTCCGATCAATCCCTGATCTTTAATAAATTTTTTAAAACCCGCAAATTGCGCTTTTGGGTCTACTGCTTTTATTTTTAAAGCAGATTTCTTCGTAGATTTATTCTGTTTTTTAGTCATAATATAGATTTTATCATAAAAGGTTTACATTTTCAACAAATTGTTCACCGCGATCAACATAACTTTTAAACATATCAAAACTTGCATGTGCTGGGCTTAAAATAACCACATCGCCACTTTTCGCGTTTTTGAAAGCAGTTTTTACAACTTCTTGCATATTTGTTTCTTGGCCCAAATTTATAAATCGTTCAAAACCTGCCTGAGTTAATTTTTGAACTAATTTCGAAGATTCTGCTCCCATTAAAATTACCTTTCGAAGCTCTTGCTCTGGTATTTTCGAAATTTTTTCAATCAATTCACTTAAATCAGCACCTTTATTGCTTCCACCAAGAATTAGAATTTTCGGTTTTTTGAAAGAGTTTAACGCCGCAATCGCACTACCCGGTGTGGTTGCAATTGAATCATCGTAAAATTGCACACCTTCAAACTCGCGAACAAATTTTAACCGATGCGGTAAACCTGTAAATTTCGAAAGCCCTTCTCGCCAAAAATCGAAGATCTCCTCAATTTCAAAACCCTTTTCACGTAAAAAATCAAAGGTCGCAATCATTGCGGCGCAAGCATTTTTCTGATTGTGTTCGCCTGGAATTTTTAAAATATCAGTTTCGAAGAGAACTTCATCTCCCCATAAAAAATAGTTTTCTTGAATATGGGCTAAATTATAGTCCTGAAAAGGCTGAAGCTCTGCCTTGAGCTGATTTTTTAAGTTTTCAACATTTTTTAAAACTATTGAATTTTCAACATTAAAAATAAAAAAATCGTTCTCGGTTTGATTTTTAGCAATATTCATTTTTGCTGCCACATAATCTTCAAAGCCGTCATGAACATCAAGGTGATCAACTTCAAGATTATTTAAAATTGCAATATGTGGCGATTTTTGAACGTCCCAAAGTTGAAAACTGCTGAGTTCATAAATTACGGCATCATCTTTTTGAATTTTCGAAAGTTCATTAAGCGCTGGTAAACCAATATTACCAACAAGATAAACCTTTAAACCAGCTGCACGCAAAATTTCAGCAATAAAACTCGACACCGTCCCCTTACCTTTCGAACCGGTCACACCAATAATTGGTGCTGGGCATTTTTCGAAAAATAAATTTGTGACAGACGTAATTTTAGCATTTTTTGGCAAACGCCTGGGATTAACTGCAGGTGTTCGCACAATCAAATCTGCTTGAATTTTTGAAAAATCATGAAAATCACCAAAGAATTTAACGCCATTTGGTAGCTCAATCTTACTTTTTGGGTTTTCGTCATAAATTTCAAAAGTATTATTTTGATCAATACTTTTGAAATAGTCATAAGCACTTTTTGCCTCGAGCCCAAAACCAATTAATGCAATTTTCATATTTCTCCTTTTAGTTTAAGATT
>QWCO01000810.1_pt1 | contig 12578 bp, 10 predicted proteins | sample 1972611 | NCBI WGS metagenome assembly QWCO01 (sample SAMN09866706, study PRJNA288562) | Human oral metagenome isolate term1_saliva, whole genome shotgun sequencing... | reverse complement strand
AGGCTGAAGTTCTAATCATATCTAAAAATTTCATTATTTTTCTCCTTTCGAAATAATTTGACCATCTTGAATTCGAATTTGGCGGTCGCATTTCTGTGCTAAAGCTTCATCGTGAGTGACAATAATTAGCGTAATTCCATTATCTTTATTTAAACCAAAAAGTAAATCTTCAATTTTTTTGCTGGTTTTCGAATCAAGGTTTCCTGTTGGTTCATCTGCAAAAATAATTTCCGGTGAGTTTGCTATTGCTCGTGCTACACAAACGCGTTGTTTTTGTCCGCCAGAAAGATTTGAGGCTTTATTTTTAGCTTTATCAGTTAACTCAACGGCTTCCAAAGCTTTTAAAGCGATTTCTTTACGCTTTCGCGAAGAAACACCACCAATTTTAAGTGGAAGAATCACGTTTTGTAAAACTGTATCTTTAGGGTTCATAAAAAATTGTTGAAAAACAAAACCAAAAGTTCGGTTTCGAAGTTTGTTCAAATCGCGTTTTTTCATTTTAGCGATGTTTTGATTATTGATTAAAATTTCACCTTCATTTGGTTTATCGAGTGCCGCTAAAAGGTGCATTAAAGTTGATTTTCCACTACCTGATTTTCCAACAATTGCTACGCTTTCGCCTTTTTGAATGCTAAATGAAACACCATTTAGTGCCTTAAAATATGTGTTGCCATCGCGATAAACTTTCACGAGATTTTTAACTTCTATTAAGTTGTTTTTATTCATTGAATTCCTTTCCTGATGTGTATAATTTTACCACTTATACTCTTTACTTTCAAATTTTAATGCTCAATTTTTAGATTATTTTCACTTTTTTGATTATCTCGTGGTTGTGGTTTTATATTCTTTGTCCGTGGTTTTCGGCGTCTTTTTGGTGCTTGCGGAATTTCAATTCCCTTTTCTGCAAATGCTTTCGATAAATCTTTCAAACCTAGGCTGGGTTCTTTTTGTTCAGCAGAATTTGGACTGATTTTTTTCGCGTCAATTGGTGCTTGCGAGAAATCAACCTTTGTTGCACTAAACATTGGTTGAGCTGGCGTGAAATTTTGCGGATTCACTGCTGGTTTTCGATTCTGAGGATTTTCTTTTCGAATTCCCTGATTTTTTACTGGCGCAAACACGTTTTCTTCAACTTTTTTCGAAAATTCCACACCATTGCGTTCAGCCCAGGCTTTTGTCATTAGTTCTTTTGGCGGAACTAAAATATCACGAATTCGTTGTTCGATAACGGCGCGCGGCGTACTGTAATTTCGGCGAGTGTTTTCGATAATTTTTGCACTCAAATCATTAAAAGGTTTTGGCAAAGTTAAAGTTGTCGCACTAAATGGTGTTGATTTTTCACCATTGATAATCATCGTCATCACAAAGTGGCGGTTGTTTAAACTCATTAAATCTGAAGCATCGAACTGTGGTTTAAATTGTTCAGCTAAAATTGGTGCATCTTCAACCGAAACGCGGAATGAGATAATCGAGCCAACGTTTCCAAAGACCGCATTTTTAACGCTGTCGGTCATTTGTGAAACATATTGATTAGCAACGGTTAAAGTTAAGCCATATTTTCGAATTTCTGAAAGAATCACCGCGAAAGAATCGGTGGCAAAGTTTTGGAACTCGTCAACGTAAAGGTGGAATGGTCGGCGATCTTCAAGGCGTTCAATGTCGGCACGTGATTGAGCTGCGAGCTGAATTTTTGTCACCAAGAAAGAACCAAGAACCGAGGCATTGTCTTCACCAATCAAACCCTTCGAAAGATTTACAACCAAGATTTTACCTTCATCCATAATTTGGCGAATATTAAAGGTTGATTTTGGTTGACCGATAATATTTCGAATAATAGGGTTGGCCGTGAAGGCTCCAACCTTGTTTAAGATCGGTGCAATAGCTTCATTCACCTGCTTTTCACCCCATTGGCCAAATTCCTTTTTCCAGAATTGTAGCACGGAATCATCTTTACAATAGGTTAGCGTTTCTTTTCGAAAATCGCCATCAGTTAGCATACGCGCAATGTCGAGCATTGTTGTTTCTGGCCGATCAAGGAGTGCAAGAAGTGTGAAACGCAAAATATATTCAAGTCGTGGACCCCAAGAGTCTCCAAACATACGCTTCAAAACACCGATAACTTCGGAAGAAATGTTTGATTTTCGGCTTGGATCAGTGACTTCAAGCGGGTTGAATCCAAGCGGAAATTCAGTGTCGCTCGGGTTGAAATAAATTACATCTTTTAGGCGATGTTCAGGAATAAAGCGCATATTATTTTGTGCAAAATCGCCGTGCGGGTCAATAATTGCATAACCTTCACCGTGAAAAATATCTGAAAGCGCCAAAAGTTCAAGTGATCCAGATTTTCCGGTTCCCGTTTGACCAATAATATAAAGGTGGCGCGAACGGTCACGACGAAGCATTCCAAACTGATGATTAATTCCGCGGAAGTTAGTTAAACCGAAAGCTGAAATGTTTTCGTCATGTGCGCGGTCACCGTTCAAGATTGGTAGTTTTGAAGGCGGTTCAGCAGTTTTGCTCGAAGCCCAAACAATATTCGGCGTTTCCACATTGGTGTGAGGTAAGTGCCAAATACTTGCGAGTTCCTGAATGTTTAAAATATAACCATCGTCAAAGAAGATTCGCGACTGAAAATCTCGAATTTTATCTTTATCTAGTGAAGAATTTGAAGATTTAAAACCGTTTAGGTTTGTACTGTTAAATTGTTTGAATGTTCCGGTTAAGGCTTGAATTTGAAGTCTTGCGGTATTTTCATCTTCACCCAAATAAGCCAAGCGAATTTTAACCTGATAACCAAGTTTTGTGGCTTTTTCTTCGGCTTTCGAAATACGAGTTTTATCGCGGTCGGATGGTTCACTTTTAGTGTCTCCTGAACCTTCTGGCGGAGTCCAAAGAGCTTCAAATATTTTTAAGATATATTTCCAATCTAGTTTAAAGCTTTTCTTTCCTGCTTTAACTTTTTTAACCCATTCATCTGATTTTTTGTGCCATTCGTCTGCAACTGGTCGCGCTAAAACTTGAATCCAAAGTTGGTCGTTTGTTCCGTCGAGTTTGGCGAGTGTTCCGGTAATTCCGGCTAGTGGGTCAACTTCAAAACCATCAAAAGTTTTGATTGGTAAGGCTTCGTTTTCGATCAGATCGATTTCAGTAGAATAAATAACGTGTTTGTTTTCAGAATTTGCCGTGTAATCCTCTTTCGCTTCATAAATTTGGACTGTTGGATATTGTGAATAAATCTGCCCTTCAACAAAACTTTGCAAAGTTCGTGGCATCCAAACATAAAAACGAATTGCACCGTTAACAGATACGATTTCGAAACTTAAATGTTCTTGAACGCCATTGTTATTCTTTAGTTCGGTTGAATCACGCAAAATTCCGTGCAAACTGGCAAGGAGTTGCTCGGCAGCAAGTTCGGATTTGTCATTCGTTTTTGGAATTTCAAGCGCCAAAAGAACACTGTCGGTGTTCATGACGTTGAGCTTATCGATTTTTTTGTAATTTTGCCAAGTTAGAAAAGCTAAAATCGCTACGATAGTTAGCCAAACGAAAGGGTTAAATAAGATTGAAAAAAATGCCATCATAGTGTTTAAATAATAGCATAAAACTGTAAAAAAATCAAGATGGCGGTTATGCTTTTTCTGGTTTTCGAAAAAGTAAATCGCCCAAAAACGAGCGATTTACTTGTTTTAAACTTCTTCTGCTAAAGCGTAGGTTGCTTTTGCAACGCGCTTGAATTCTTTTTTGCTTTGAAGGTTTAATAAAACAGTTGTTTCTTTAACTTTGCGTTTCTCGAGCACGCGTTTAACAATTTCGTCACGATAAAGTGGCTCACCAGCTTCACGTAAAACAGCTGTAATAATATCGGCAACGGTTCCACGTTTGAAGCCCCAAGTATCGAGGGCATAAATTCCGCGACCGATCAAAACGAAGCGTTTGTCTTTGATTAATTCGTTGTGGATTGCTTGAGTTGTAACGGATTTTCGGCTAAAATCACTCTTTCGAATTTCTTCTGCGATTTCCGAAAAATGCATTGGCTCTTTGTGAGATTCTAAAATCACAAAAATTTTATCACGAATATTTTTTGGGTTTACAGCTGGCCATTTTTCTAGACCCCAAAGACCATTTAGCGTTGCAAGAAGTTTCGAAATTCCAGCAATTGCGTTAATTTGGCTTGGGTGTTCATAGCTCAACTGTTCGTCAAGTTGATCTAATGTCATTGGACTTTTATTCTTTTTGATGATATTGACAATTTCATCGATCGATTTTTTAATTTTTCGTTCATCGCCATATTCCGCATTAGCAATCGCGCTACGATATTTATCGTTTTCCTGCACTAGTACTAATTTTGAGCTAATTTCAGCAATGAATAAAAAGTTAAAAATTTGATTATCGTCGGCTTCAGATTCAATAGTTTTTTCAACGAGTTCTTTTGTTTTTGAAATTCGTCCAACTTCGGCGAGATTTCGAATAATGCTTTTCTCGATTTCGGCTAAATGTTCAATATTGCCCTTTTCGGCGGCAATTTTTAGTCGAATAAGTGCAGCCTTCTCAAGCTGTCGAACACGCTCGCGAGTAATGTCGAGCTTTTCACCAATTTGTTCAAGTGTTTGCTTTTTTTCGCCAAGCCCAAAGCGGCGGTTAATTATTTCGCGTTCTCGTGGCTGGTCAATAATTTGCAGAGCATTCGAAATAACCGTTTGAATTAATTGGACTTTTTCGTTCTGAATCTGATTTTCTTGTTCCATAATTCCCTTGTTAAAATTAATATTACTATAAAAACGAAGTATTATTTATAAATAATACTTACTACTTGTCAATACCATTTATCTCTTCTTTATTTATATTATACCACAAAATTGTAAAAAACAATAAAAAATGACATAAAAATTTATTTTTTAAACTTTTATGTCATTGTGCTTGCGCTTATAGTAAAATATTAACTACTATTTTTCAGATTTTTTCGTTTTTGAAACGGATTTTTTAGTATTTTTCGAAGATGTTTTTCGTTTAGTTGATTTTCTAGTTGTAGTTTTTTTGCTATATTTTCGTGATTTTGCAACTTCAATTAATTCACTTGCTTGTTTTTCAGTAATTTTTTCAATATCTAAATCTTTTGGTAGTAGCGCTTTGATTTCATCGTCGGCGATATATTTTCGGCCAAATCCACCGCGAGAAATTTTAATTCCATTTTTAAACTTTTTAAGCACTTTTTTCTCATCAGCCTTTAGTTTTTCTTCATAAAGCATTTGCGCTTCAGTTTCAGTAATTTCAAACGGCGACATCGGTTTGACGCTTACGAAAGTATTCTCAACTTTAATATAGGGGCCGTATTGACCAATGTTCGAAGTAATTTCTTTGCCATCGGCAGTTTTTCCTACGTGGCGCGGAAGAAGGAACATTTTTAGTGCGTTTTCAAGCGAAACAGTTTCGATTTTTTCGCCAGCAGGCATTGGTGCAAATTTAACTTCTTCGCCCTCAACTTTATTGTCACCCAACTGAATCATTGGACCAAAACGACCAAAACGTGCAAAAACTTTTCGGCCAGTTTTCGGATCAATTCCGAGCTCGCGCGCAGGTGCCACAGCGTTGCGATCAATCTCGCCGGATTCCATGATTAACTTATGGAAAGGCTTATAAAAATTATCAAGAACTTCAAGTCGATTTTCATCACCAACGGCAATTTTATCGAAGTCATTTTCAAGATTCGCTGTCCAACCATAGTCTACAACTTGATTGAAATAGTCGTTTAAGAAGTCGCTTAAAACTTCTCCGCTTGCTGTTGGGAGGAGCTTACCTTTAGTAGAGCCGGTTTTTTCTTGAACGATTTCTCGGTTAATTTCATTTTTCGAAAGTGAAATTTGGATTGTGTTGCGAGGCTCGCCTTCATTTTCACCCTTTGCGGCGTAGCCACGTGCCTGAATTGTGTCCAAAATTGTGGCATAAGTTGAAGGGCGACCAATTCCTAAATCTTCGAGTTTTTTCACGAGCGAACCTTCACTGTAGCGTGCTGGCGGTCGTGAGAAAACTTCTTTCGCAATAATTTCGTTAAAATTCAAACTATCGCCATTGGCGAGTTCTGGTAAGAATTCGTCTTTTTTACTGCTTGAATAAACTTTCAAGAACCCATCGAAAACAACAACTTCGCCTTTTGCTTCAAAATAATATTCTTGGTTCGAAATTTCAATTTTAACAGTAGTTTTTTCGATTTGCGCTGGCGCCATTTGGCTGGCGAGCGTTCGGTTGCGAATTAATGTATAGATTTTCTGTAAATCTTGACTGGTAGAAACTTTTTCGTTTTCAATCCCGGTTGGTCGAATAGCTTCGTGAGCCTCTTGTGCTCCAGCTGATTTTGTAGCAAATTTTCGGGCTTTATGATATTTTTCGCCAAATTTTTTCTTAATGAAATCTGCGCTTGAAGCGATCGCAAAACTACTCAAATTCACACTGTCGGTTCGCATGTAGGTGATTTTACCAGATTGATAAAGTTTTTGTGCCGCCGCCATTGTGCTTTTAGCCGAAAATCCCAGTCGAGCGTTAGCTTCTTGTTGAAGTGTTGAAGTTGTAAAAGGTGCGCTTGGATTGCGGGTTCCAGGAGTTTTCGAAACGCTTGCAACTTTAAAATTCGCCGTTTTTAGGTTTTCGAGAAAATCGGTTGCAGCTTTTTCGGTTTCGAATTTCTTATTAAGTTCAGCTTTTAGGATTTCGCCAGAATTTGGCACGATAAATTCGCCCGTAATTTTAAACGAACTTTTTGTACCAAATTTTTCAATTTCACGCTCGCGTTCTACAAGCAGTTTTACTGCTGGACTTTGCACGCGACCGGCACTTTTTCCGCCTGGAACTTTTCGCCACACAACTGGGCTTAAGTCAAAACCAACTAGCCAGTCCAAAGTTTGGCGAGTTTGTTGAGCTTCGACCATTTTCATGTCGATTTTTCGCGGATTTTTAATCGCATTCTCGATTGCGGATTTTGTAATTTCGTGAAAAACGATCCGCTTGGTTGTTTCGGGGTTTAATTTTAAGACGTCGCAAAGGTGCCAAGCAATTGCTTCACCTTCGCGGTCTTCATCGGTTGCAAGCCAAACTTCATCTGCCGCCTTCACGGCTTTTCGAAGTTCGCTCACAACTTTCTTTTTTCCTGGATCAACTTCAAAAGTAATTTTATATTTATTATTTGTTTCAATTGGTCGCCCGCCGGCTTTATTTTTTTTAGCAATTTGGCGAATGTGTCCAACGCTGGACATCACTGTAAAATCTTTACCGAGATATTTTTCGATAGTTTTAGCCTTAGCTGGGCTCTCTACGATTACTAAATTCTTCATAAGCTTAATTTATTTTAACATACTAATAATATATATACAAATTTATTTGAATAAAATCCCAAAATATGTTAAAATAATGCAATCTTAGAACCTTACAGGAGGAAATAATAATGAATATTGATGTTCTAAACAATAAGAAGCGTAAAATTCAAGATGAAATTTCGAAAAAAGAACGGATTCTGACGCTCGAACGCCAAATTTCCCGATTTTATCGTCGGGCTGCCGCTTCGCTATGGAATTACAGAAGTGATGGAATTTTTATTTCAAGTAAAACACCAACCGAAAGGTTTTATATGAAAGAAATATTTCGTCTGAAGTGTTCATTAATCTTCACTAATGTTTTGATTGCTTTTGAAAAAATCAAATCTCGTTAAATTTTAGCCGCACGTATTTTTGTGCGGTTTTGCTTTTTTGAACAAAATATGCTACAATCAAGCTTATGAAAATTGCAATTGCTTCTGACTTATTTTGGCCAATGATTAACGGAATTTCGGTTTTTTCGAAAAACTTGGCTGAGCAAATGACAGCACGCGGACACGAAGTTGTTGTTTTTGCGCCAAGCCAAACTGGTGATTATTATGTTGAAGAAGTTGATGGCTACCGTGTGGTTCGTTTAAGCTCAACTAACTTCCCTTTCTATCCAAATCAAACTGAAACTTTGCCCGAGCCTCGCAAAATTGCTGGTGGCCGAATTACTGTGCCACGAATTTATCTTCATAATGGCTATCGACTTTCTCTTCTTCCGATCCGTGAAATTCGCAAATTCTGTAAAGAAAATAATTTTATGCCAGATGTTTCGCACATTCAATTACAACTTTTTGTCGGTCAAGCAATGATTGATTTTTCGCGAAGACACAATATTCCTGTTGTGATTACAAATCATTCCAGCCCTGAAAATCTCTTTGATAACTTAAAAATGCTCGCCCCACTCTCGCCAATTATTAACCGTACGGTTTTGCTTTACACTAAACGTTTTGCACTCCAAGCGGACTACGCCACAATGCCAACTCAGCAAGCAATTGAAAGGCATTTTCGAAATCCAGAAAAAGCCAAAATGCCAATCAAGGCTGTTTCGAACGGTATTGATCTAAGCAGATTCACTCCTGAAAAACCGCCAAAAGAATTTTTTGAAAAATTTGATTTGCCGCAAAATTTACCAATCGTAATGAATATTGGTCGCGTTGATGCCGAAAAACATATTTCAACCTTGATTTTGGCATTTAATGAAGTATTAAAAAATAACAAAAAAGCTCAGCTCGTGATTGTTGGTGATGGAACTGATCGTCCGAATCTTGAGAATTTGGTTTATAAACTGGGAATTTCGAAAAATGTTCGTTTTATGGGTACGCAACTTGGCGAGGATTTAGTGAATTTCCACCGAGCCGCAACCGTTTTTGTTTCTGCCAGCCCAACCGAAACTCAAGGGATCGTATTTTTAGAGGCAGCCGCTTGTGGTAAGCCGGTTATTGGTGTTGATGTTGGCGCGGTTAAAGAAATCTGCCAAGATGGCATAAACGGTTTTTTGTGCGAAACCGATAATGTTGAACAAATCTCTGAAAGTATTTCGAAAATTTTAGACGATAAAAAACTTGCATCTAAATTTTCGAAAAATGGCCTGGAAATTATTAAGCATCACGATTTGAATTTTACCATTTCAAAGTTTGAAGAAATTTATAATTTTGTGATTGAAAAGAAAAAGAATGAACCGCGAAATTGGATCGATAAATTTTCGCAAAAGTTAAAGAAGTAGTATGATTCTCGGTGTTCAAATTACGGAAAAATCTTTTGGCGACAAAAAACTTCTTGAAAATATTAAATTTAGCATTAATGAAGGTGAAAAAGTTGGCTTAATTGGGAGAAATGGGATTGGAAAATCCACACTTTTTGGTATTTTGCTTGGTCGTGACCAAGATTTTTCGGGCGAAGTGATTTTTCGAAAAGGTTCAGTCATTGCCAGCACGCAACAGGAATATTCCGGTGTTGGTGAACAAACTGTGCTTGATTTCATCTTGAATGATCTGCCGGAATATGCTCGTCTTTCGAAACTTTTGCGTGAGCTTCCTGAAAAAATGGGCGAAAACATGGTACTGATCGAAAAATATACTGATGCACTAAATCGATTTCAAGAGAAAAATTTTCATTTTATTGAAGATAAAATTAAAGCTGAACTTCGTGATTTTGGCCTCAGCGGTTTTGAGGATCGCCAAATGAAAACACTTTCGGGTGGCCAGAAGCGCTTGGTCGATACAATTAAAATTATTCATTCAAAAGCTGATTTGGCGCTTGTTGATGAGCCGACTAACTTTATGGATTCCTATGCAAAGAATCGTTTTTTAAACTGGATGAAAAATTCTAATGAAGCGGTTTTAGTAATTACGCACGACCGTGATGTGCTTTCGAAAGTTGATAGGATTATTGAAATTCGTGACGGTAAGACTTATATTTTTAAAGGAAATTATGATGATTATTTGCGGGCGAATATGTTTTCTACTACTAATCAAATTCAGGATTTTGAAAGTGTTCAGCGGCGAATTGCAAATTTAAAAGATAAAGTTCGTGAATATCAACGAATGAAGGAAAAGGCTCGCGATCCGAGTACAATCCAACGGTTTAAACGGCTCGAAAATAAATCACGCGAAGAGCTTGCAGATTTGGAGATGATTGAAAAACCAAGTTTTTGGATTGATCAAGAAAATGTTGAAAATCTTGATTTTAAGGCGGCAAAATCTTATCAAAAATTTAAGGCTAAAAATGTTAAAATTGGTATTAAAAATGAAGAAACGCGTTCGGTGCGAAGTTTGGTGCGGGCAGAAAATCTTGCGCTCGGCTATGGTTCGCTTGAAGACGCGCTTGAAAATAAAAATGGTGCAAAAATTCTTTTTGAAAATGTAAATTTTGATTTAAAAGTTGGTGGTATTTTGGAAATTTTTGGCCGAAATGGTGTTGGAAAAACCAGCTTAATTAAAACGATTTTTGGCGCAGAAAATGAAAAAGCGGAAATCTACGACGGTAAGATTTTTCTTGACGAAACCGCAAGAATTGGAATTTATAGCCAAGAAATTGGTTCTGAGTTTTTTGAGATGAATCTAAAAGATGCAATTGAAAAAATCTACCTTGATCAAAATATTTCAATCACGGAGGAAAAAATTTATCGAATTTTACATCAATATCTCTTTTCTACTGAAGATTTCGAAACGCCTATTAGTGAACTTTCTGGCGGGCAGAAGGCAAGATTTCAGCTGATTAGAATGCTTTCAGATGAGCCGCAAATTTTGATTCTAGATGAGCCGACCTCGCATTTAGACCTACCGAGTATTGAAGAGCTTGAACGAGCTTTAAAGAATTACTCGGGTGCGATTATTTTTGTGAGTCATGATGATTATTTTCGAAAAGCAATGAAATCTACCGAAAAGGATTTTCAAACTGTAGAAATTCGTGGAAATTAAAAGTAGAAATAGTTCTTGCTTTATATTACGCTTTCTGAAAAATCTGCTGAATCTCTTCTACTTTATAATGGTATGAATTTTTCATCGAATATTAAAAATAAAAAGTAGCGAAAGTTCAATCCTTCGCTACAATTTTTTTCAGTTAAAATCGTTTAATATCAAGTAATTTCGAAAGCTTTGCGCGATCAAAACCGAGTACAATTTCGCCACTTATATCTGTTACTGGCACACCACGGAATTCCCCGCCCATTTTTGCAAGGAGCTCATCGCGAGCTTCAGCATCTTCTTCGATATCTTTAGCCTCAAAATTAATACCATTATGTTCAAGCCAATCTTTTTCGGCAGAACAAAATCCACACCAGCTTGTTGAGTAAACAATAACTTTTTTATCCATAATAATAGTTTAGCATAAAAAGCTTAAAAAATCATTAAAATTTACAAAATATTAAATTTTCTTGGTCAAATACCATCCGCCGTCCAAATCTTGATAGGCTTTTAATTCGAGCGAAAAATCCAGAGCCATTAAATATTCTGCAGCTCGTTCGGCTTCAAGTTTTGAGGGGTACCGTTTCTTTTTCGAACTCGAAAGTTGCATTTCAAAACGTTCAAACTTAACTTTTTTCTTGTTATTTTTGCGCGGCATTTCGAAAATCTTTCAAAATTTCGCGAACTTCATCAACAGTTTTAGTTTCCATCAATTTAGCACGCAAATCACTAGCGCCAGCAAATTCACGAACATAAATTTTAAAGAAACGTTTCAATGGTTCAAAACGGCGTTTTTCAAGCTCGCGAGAACATTTTTCGAACAAATCAAGTTGAAACTCAAGCAGATCTAAATAATCACTTGAGGTTCGAGCGGTTTCTGGTGGATTTTTTTCGAAACAAAATAGGTTTTCGAAAATGCCCCGACCAATCATAATTCCATCAATTTTTGGATATTTTCGCCAAAGTTCAAGCCCTTGCGCGCGAGATTTTATGTCGCCGTTAATTTGAATTAAAGTGTTTGGCGCAATTTCGTCACGCAATTTGAGGATTTCGGGAATTAGTTCAAAATGCGCTGGAACTTTACTCATTTCTTTTTTTGTTCGTAAGTGAATAGTTAAAACTTCGATTTTTTGTTCAAGCAAGAATTTTAGCCAGTCGCGCCATTCTTCTACCCTCGAGAAGCCGAGGCGTGTTTTAACTGAGACTGGCAAACCGCCTGCTTTCGCGCTTTCGATAATTTCTTTGGCGAGATCTGGATTTCGAATCAAATCACTACCGCCACCACTTTTAATAACAGCCTTATCTGGGCAACCCATATTAATATCAATCGCTTGATATCCAAGCTCTGGCAATTTTTCACACATAAATTTAATGTCGGCCGGTCGCGAACCCCAAATTTGCGCAATAATTGGCTGCTCATCAGGCGTAAAAGTTAAGCGGCCGCGTGTGCTATGAATTCCTTTTGGGCTAGCAAAGCTTGAAGAATTAGTGAATTCGGTATAAAAAATATCAGGTCGTGCCGCTTTCGAAACTACGTGTCGAAAAACTACATCGGTTACAGCTTCCATTGGCGCTAATGAGAAAAACGGTAATTTTTGACCATTTTCTTCGCCAGTTGATTCAATAATTTTATTCCAAAATTCACTTTTCATAGATAATAGTATAACACAAAAACCAACTTTCGAAAACTTAAAAAATATGATATAATTATTTTTATGAAAGTTAAAATTGAAATCGATACAAAAACACTAATTCGCTTTTGGCTGGTGATTTTTGGTTTTATTATTTTTGCAGGATTAATTTGGGTTGCAAAAGACGTTCTGAT
>QWCO01000805.1_pt1 | contig 12622 bp, 9 predicted proteins | sample 1972611 | NCBI WGS metagenome assembly QWCO01 (sample SAMN09866706, study PRJNA288562) | Human oral metagenome isolate term1_saliva, whole genome shotgun sequencing... | reverse complement strand
CCCGCTATGAGGATGAGGCAGCGGCAAACCAGCAGGCGACGACCGCCCCGGCGGCAACGACTGCTCCGGCTGCTCGTGCGACCGCCGCACCTGCGGCTACGACTGCTCCCGCGGCTACTGCCACGACCGCACCGGCGGCTGCCCGCCGATAGGGTCGCGTATTTCGCGTGTGCTAAGCCCCCTTGACCCGGTTCCTGTACGGACATTCCTATACAGGGATTCTGTACGAACCGGCGCGAGGGGGCTTTGCCGTACCCGGCGGGAATAACCGCTGGGGAATAAACTCTGGGAAATAACGCTGGGAATAGCCGGGAATAAACGCGGCAGCCGGGGCGTCAGGTGAGCATACAAGGCGGCAACGTGCCGCATCCGAGTATGAGAGGAATAGATAACATGCGTATTGATATTTGGTCCGATATTGTGTGCCCCTTCTGCTACGTGGGCAAGCGTAACCTGGAGCAGGCGCTCGCCGAGTTTGAGCACCGTGACGAGGTTGAGGTGGTGTGGCATAGTTTTGAGCTGGACCCGTCGGCTACGGAGCATCCTGCCGGTTCGCTGCCTGAGATGATTGCCGGTAAGTATCAGATGTCGCTGGAGCAGGCGATCGCGAGCCAGGAGTCGTTGGCGGAGCGTGCCCGCGAGGTGGGTTTGGATTTCAATTGGCGGCAGGCACGCTACGGTAACACGTTTGATGCGCACCGTGTGATTCATTATGCGGCGGAGCAGGGTTTGGCATCGGCGGCGCAGGAGGCGTTTAAGAAGGCGTACTTCACGCAGGGCCGTTCGGTGCAGGATCACGAGTCGATTCTGGATATCGCCTCTGAGATTGGTTTGGATACCGCCGAGGTTGAGGCGGTGTTGAAGAGCGACCGTTACGCGGTGGATGTGCGCGCTGATGAGCAGTTGGCGCACCAGCTGGGCATTAATGGTGTGCCGTTCTTCTTGATTGAGTCGAAGTGGGCGGTGAATGGTGCGCAGCCTGCGGAGGCGCTGGTGCAGGCGCTGCGTCAGGTGTGGGAGCAGACTCATCAGGTTGAGTTCCTGAACCCGCTGGCGGGCGCGGCTGGTGACGCGGCAGGTAACAATGCTGCGGAGGCGGGTCCGTCCTGCGATATGAACGGCAACTGCTCCTAGCGACAGTTCTGGATGGAGCTGCCCCGGCGGGGGTGCTACTCCCCCAGCGCCCCCGGCTAATGCAGCCCCAGGTATAGCGGATCCCCCTCGTACTATTTCTAGTACGAGGGGGCTTTGCTATGCCCGCACGTTATATCTTCCCTTGTCAGAATGTTTGGGAGCTCAATATTACCTGCGGATAGGACTGTTTTCATTTACACTTGAGTGTGTGTTCTACGGTGAACACACTTGTCCACTCACTTTATAAAGGAATATTGTGTTGAAAATTCACACCGCGACCGCTGGTGTTCTTGCGGGTGCTCTGCTGCTGACTGGTTGCTCTTCGTCTGTTCGCGCTCCGAAGCCTGGGCCTTCTGCGTCATCGTCGACGTCTGTTTCTGCTAGCCCTTCGGTTTCAGCTACTCCTAGTTCTTCTCCGAGTGCGTCTGCGACTCCTTCGGAGTCTCCTACCCCGACGGTAACCCCGTCTCCGGTTCCGACTACTGAGGCTCCCGTGCAGGCACCGGCTACTGAGGCACCTTCCGCGGAGGCTCCGGCACCTCCAGTTTCTGAGGCACCCGCGCAGCAGGCACCGGTTCAGGAAGCTCCTGCTCAGGTCGCTACGGAGGCGCCGGTTCAGCAGGCGCCCGCGCAGGCTCCGGCGGCTGAGGCTCCTGCTCAGCAGGCTCCCGCTCAGCCGGTGCAGCAGGCTCCGGCGCAGTCGAGTGTTTATTACAAGAATTGTGATGCGGCTATTGCTGCGGGTGCGGCACCGTTGCATCGTGGCGAGCCGGGTTACCGCCCTGGTCTAGATAAAGACGGTGACGGCGTGGCGTGTGAGCCGAAGAAGAAGCATTAGGCTTCTGCCCCTCAGATATAGCGAAGCCCCCTTGTGCCGGTTCTTAGTTGAACCGGGGCAAGGGGGCTTCTTACTTTTTAGCGCTTCCAGGGCATGTTGTCCCAGAACTGTCCCATCTTAGATTTGGGAGGCGTGAGCTTACTCCTGTGAGTCTTAGCTTCAGAAGCCGTCTCATGAGCTTCTTCGTCTGTGGTTACCTCGTGGCTTGCTTGTTCCAGCTTGGCCTTGAGCTTGCTCTGCGGAGTTCGAAGACGTGACGGACGTTCCTCGGGTTCCTCGTCAACGTAGTACCCGTACTGCGTTGAGCTAAAGAGGTTTGATTCGCGGAATTCGTTAACCGGCACAAAGAACGGTTGAGGTTCCCCAGGTTCCTGAGCCTCAGACTCCTCAGCATCAGATTCCTCAGCTTCAGGTTCCGGGGATTCCATATCCTCAGCAACCTCGAGATCTGCAGACTCTTCCTCCTCTTCAGATTCCTCGTCCGAGAAATCCTCGTAGTAGCTTTCGTCGTACTCGTCAGTCTCAGTATCCAGATCTTCAGAGTCTTCCAACTCTTCAACCTCTACGTCTTCCGACTCTTCGATTTCTACATCTTCTGACTCGTAGTCTTCTACAGTTTCAGGGTCAGAATCCCAGGTATCTTCATACTGTTCTTCCTCAATACCTTCCTGAAGCTTGAAGGCCTCGATAACCTCGTTCTTGATGTCCTCAAGGAGTGCGCACATATCCTCGTACGACTTGTGTTGCACCATCTCAACGCCCATACGCACCGTGAGCTCTTCCGCGATTTTACGTTTGATATCACGGGCAGAGACTCCCCTCTCCAAACCGTAATCGCTGGGGGCGCCCACAGAGTTTAGGGCTCGAGCGAGAGCCAACGCCAAATCGCGGTTCGTCGAGATGGAGGTTCGGTCAAGAATCTGGTTGAGGTCATCTTCCGTGAGGTAGCCTCCCTCATCCATAACCTCGCCCAGGAGGTCGTAGGTCAGCCAGGTTCGACGTAGCACGTGACGGCGCAGGTTACCGATATGTCGAACTTCCTTCGAGGGGGCAAAACGTGCAAAAGCAGCCGCAGGAAGAACCCTCAGACCGATAAACTGCCACACCTCAATAGATTCAGCTTCACCACGAATCATGTGCAGGTTCTTGTGCAGAGCTTTACCGATACGGTGGGAGTACTCGTACTTCCACTTATCCCGATCATCAGCAAAAGCCTTAAGATTCTCGAGCTCTTTATCTACAATTCTGCGGAGACTCTTTAGAGTCGGCATCGGAATCTCGTTGCCGCCAATATTGAGGATTTCTAGATTCGTGTCGATTTCTCCGCAATCTACATTGCGTAGCGGAACCCCAGAGTTTTTCCATTCCTGCAACTCTATACCCGCTAGAAATTCTTCCAGGCGGTAGTAAAGATACTGTTCTTCCTGCTCTGCAGGCGCCTGAGTATTCTCAGGGCTAGTGTCCTGCTGGGCAGGCTCTACGCTCTGATGAACCATACCTACTTCCATCCCTTCTGCATGTACCCGGTAATACCGTCAATCTTGCTCTGCACGGAATTCCAATCCCTTTTCAGCGCGTCAATAAGTTCCGGAATCGTCATTGAGAAATTTTCTTTAATAATCCTCTGCGTAACGATTTGAAACTCTTCGCAATTTCCTTCAGTGAGTTCTTTCTGCGACGTATACAAAGAATTCTCGTTCAAATGAGCAACATAAATTTCTCGCACAAGAGTTGCCAAGAAATCTCGAGAAATAGCGGGTTCTAGAATTTCATAATCCTTTTCATCCCCTCGCACCAAAGCCTTACAAACCGGGTGTTTCGTATTCACAAATACTCGCACGCATCGTGAATACAACGCTTCCGGATTACTGGCATTGCACCTTACAACCCAGGGAGCATTTTTATCCCACTCTCGCACTCGAGAAAAATCAAGCTGCGAGAACGGCATACCAGCACCCTTAGCACTCAAAGACAGGCTGTCCTCTTGCACAGCAATATAGGCGGTTTCATCGGTGTTATATCCATCGATATTTAGGGCACCCGCCACTAGAGCTGCTCGGAGCTTTAGTTCTCCCGCAACCTTACGTCCAGGAATCTTGGCGCTAACAACCGCGACAAATGATTCCGAATCAAGCTGAACATCTCGGCTCTCTTCAATGACGCTCCAGTGGGTCGGTCGACACTGGACCTCACAAATCAGTCGAGGCAGAGACTCCTCATTGCCCAGCACTCGACGGATTCCTTCAAGCCGTACTTTGACGGAGATGGAGAGTTCCAGATCAGTGTCGTAATCCCAGGTGGAGGGCAACTTATCCGGGTCAACAATTTCGCCGTTCTGATTACGGATATCCCATTCGCCCCATTCCACTTCATGCGGGAAAAGGGTGAGATGAGGATATGCCTTTACACGCTTACCTGCCATAGCTATTAGCCCTCCACCTCAAAAATATAGGTCTTACCCTTACGCAACGTGATGACCACGGAGCCCTGGCTCTCCTCGGAATCTTCAGGGCCGTCCCACTGCACATAAACATGACCCGCCTTTTGGGTGTCATTAGCGTCAGGGCCCCATCCTTCGCTCCAAGAAGGCTCAAGGTCGTGCGAGTCCGTGTACTCCAGAGTCCTCTCATCACCGGTTGCAATAGAGACCTTGATACCGATACGCTGACCAGCCTTCCAAGCACTACTGCAGGAGAAGCTAATGAAATACTGCACGTAATCAGGGTCCTGCGGGTGAACACCAGTCATTGCTGCAGACTCAATCGATACCGAGGCGCGACGAACAACGCCACCAGGGCGCTTTTTATTCTTGCCTTCGTCCTCCTCCGTCAGCTCAGTAACGACACCGCCTCCGGAGGACATAATCGGATTGAATCGAGCAAGCTTCTGCGAAATCTTCGACAAAGAACCCAGTGACCCGCTATCGCGCTTAGTGTCCTTCGATTCGAAAAGACTCTTCAGGCTCTTAGCGATATTCGAAGCAGCATAAACAACAATGTTCTTGTGCTTAGCATTTTCGAGAGAGCTCGGGTTCCATTCGTCATGGGCCGGAGGTTCAGCCTCTCGGAAGGCAACATCCGTTTCAAGGTCGGGCTTGAATACGCCGTACCAGGTGGCCTTTGAATCGTCCAGGTCATTTACCTTTCGGTACTGGACAACCAATTCAGCCTCATTACGCATCAAGCACACCGTGTTTTGCGGATAGATGGACCTTTCAGCGTTAATATCGTACGCACCTCGAGCAATTCTTAGGTATCCGATATTGTAGGAATCCCTTGCTCGCTTAAAAACAAAGCTCTTGTACTGGAAAACACCGTCAAATGACTCAGCATCAAAATTCATCCTTTGAAGCTCAGCCATTTTGCGAACATCAATAAGAGCTGCGCACAGCTGCTCGATTCCCTTATATTCAGGCTTATTCTTAAGGTCCTGAATTAAGACAGGATCATTGTTAATCCTGATATCCATAGACCTATTTCCATCTTCAACATCCAATTTGGGCCAAAGATGGTACATCACGATATTTTGAATCTTTTCGTGGGAACGCTCAATAATTCGACCCGGGTCGTCCAGAATCTTACCTTCATCGTCTGATACTTCCATAAGCTCTGCAGGCTTTGCATCAACGATAAGAATTGAGGTGCCGGTTTCTCCGTCATTAAAGTGACGAGAGAAAATAGCCTCACCCAGCCGACGAGCAGGTTCTCCCGTCAGAGGGAGAATGTTACCTGTTCCCTTAACTGTGGGTCCCTCATATCCCCACCAATGGCGACCGGTGTAGTTTCGACCGCCATACGTATACTCTTTGCCGAGGGCAACAGCGATGAGTCGGTAATCAATCTCGCCAGTTTTGGTCTTAAAGGCAGACCAGTAAATAACAGACTGAGACTCGCTCATATTGAAGGCAGCCGTTTTACCGAAGCCGTATGAGCCACCGTTACCTTGACCCTTGTTATCGCTACCAAGGTTCATCGTGAGGTTAACGAAGTTCTGGCTCTCCCCCTCCTCAACGGCTTCGTCGGGACGGTCCGGACCATCAAGACCGACGGTGCCACGGTCCCAAAATTCCAAGAAGTAGACGTCGCCGCGGTTAAAAGTCTGGTCGAGACCGGTGTACTTGCTGTGGATCTCAAAACCAGCTGCGAACACCTCGTTCCTCAGGGTATTCAGTACACCCTGGTTGGCGTGCCGAACCAAGCAACCGAACTCCGGCATGTGCCCTTCAAGGCGTGCGTCCCATGAGTTCTGGGCCATCTCTCGGGTGACCAGAGCAAGCGGGCTCAGATTGGGTCGGCCGAGGGTACGCGAGGCACCTCGAGCGGATATCGAACCAGTGTTTTTAGGAAGGGGGAACCAGTTAAGGCTCACGATGTTGTCTCCTTGCCCTGTAAAAGTTATGGGCACTATTGAATCGTACGGTGTGTGTTATTGGGGGTATAAAGCTCCGGGGTGGCATTATCCGGTGAAATGCCACCCCGAAACCTATACCCACTTGTGGGTGCTGAAGAAGCTATCTGAGGTTACTCCTTGTAGTCGCCCTCATCATCGCTTTCAGCAGCAGCCAGAATCGAGCTGTTCTCATCCAGTTCTTCCTCGTCGAGATGCAGGTCTTCAACCGAATTAGGAACAACCGAAATGAAGTTACCGTAGTTGGAGCCTGCCACCTGAGGAAGCACAACCGCATGCAAAACAACCGGTGCCACTGCGTCAAGGTCACGACGGCGGACACCCTTCTTTGCCTGGGAATGGGGGTTAACCACGTAAATTACCAGGAGCGGGACATTACCTTCCAGGTAACGCAAACCCAACTGCGCGGCACGGCTCTTGGCTGCCTTCAAAGCTTCGGTATCCGCGAACTTTCCGGCCTCAGCAAGAATCTTGAGGTCGACAATGGGGGTCTCACCAACAGCAAGAGCACCCAAATCAGCGATACCAGGCTCAGAGTTAACGTACGCGCTACGGGTTGCCATACGAATATCCAGACCGGCAAAGTTCTGCTGCGGCATATCCTTCTGGGTACCGGAATAGATAACGACATTCCAGTCCTGGTCGGCGTACTTCTCAATCCATTCAACCAGCTTCTCCGGGCCAGCCTCATAGTGCGAGGAGTGAGCTTTGAAGTCCTTGAAGTAGGACAGTACGACATCCACAGGCACGCCCGTAAAGAGATAACTACCGTTATTCTTATCGCGCAGTACCTCACGAGTACCGGAGACAGAATTGATAAGCGATTCAAATGCCTGGATATTGTGGTTCAGGATTTCGGCGTTCTTCTCCTCGAAGCGAGTCAGCTGGTGCAGCTTACCGCTGTAATCAACGCTGAGGGTCCTGGCGTGATACATCTTGTTTCGGGTGGTAACCTGCAACGAACCGGGGTGAGTACGAATCTTCACGCCAACGCTCTTGGGGGTGCTGCCCACAATGCGAATCTCTTCACGGATTTCATCCTCGACACCGGCAAGGTGGCGATAGTCATCCTGAAGGTCCCTGGTGGTCCACAGACGAATCAAATCATCGTATCGAGGACGGAAGCCGAACCAACGCCCCATCTGCAGAAGAGCGTCATAGGTTTTGCTCGTCCTGAGGTAGTAGGAGCTGATGAGACCCTCGAGAGTCAAACCACGGGCGAGAGTATTACCGCCGATGACCACATAGGTAGCCGGATTTGCGTCGTCGTATTCCAGACGTTCTTCAGAAGAGCCATTATCCACAATGCACTTGGTCTCGCGAATAGCCTGGCCTACAGCAAGCTTCAGCTCATCCCACGTGGGGTACGACTCATCGGGGCGGATAGCCTGCATACGAGCAACCTCTCGTTCGTACAGGTTCTGCATTGCCTCGTTCATCTCAGGCGTATCGTAGGCCTTCTTCAGCTCGTCGATGTACTCCTTAACGACATCCGCAGCCTCGAAGTGAGTCTGTACCCTGTACGAGAAGTGAATCAACATCGAGCTATGCTGCTTCTTTCCCGTGCGAAGACGGCGAAGAGCAGTGGCAATCATAAACCAGTGCACTGCATCTTTGAGGCTGGGAACCATCTCCGGCTCGTACCTCTTACCGGCGCGTTCCTCCGTCGGAGTCGGAGGACGCAAGATTTCAGCTTCCCAGTCATCGATATCACGCAACGCATCGATATCTACACCATCATTCAGCGCGCCGTCTTCGTCCTCGGTAGCCCACATGGGAGTACCAAAAATACGAGATGCGCCAATGTAGCCCTTCGGGCGTTCCAGGGCATAAATAAAGTCGGAGGGATACATACCCGGATAGTGTTCGACAGTCTTTCCTTCAGGATTCTCAGAATCGTCAGAATCTACATACTCGGTGTAGCGTTCATCATCATTGGGATCCATCAGAACATTCGCAAAGGGAGTAGCGGTGTATGCAACGTAAGAGCCTTGCTGAACCTGATCCCAAATTTTACGAATTCGCAGGTTAATACCGGAACATGCCTGGTCTTCCTTCGCGGTGTTGGGGGTTGCCTGGTCCGACTCATCGTCGATGATAAGCACGGGAGCGTCGTCCAGCAGACCCTCACGGTTTGCGGCTTCCAGTTGCTTGAGCAGATTGCCCAGACGGCTGGGGTTCTTCTTCACCACAGCAAAAATAACGTTGCTCTTGGTGCGCAGACCCGTTAGCAAAAGATCAGCATTCGGAGAGATATCACCCTCGATACTGGTCAGAGGGTAAACGCTCTTATCGGCGTCATGTAGGGAGGCCCTGACATCGGCATTTAGGCGTTCCTGAGTCTGGCGTCGCAGGTTGTTGTACATACCCGCCAAAACAATAACGAAACGGTAACCCTCGTCAACCGCCTTGGTGATAACCGCCGAGAAGTTCGCGGTCTTACCGGACTGCACGTAGCCGACAACAAGGCCCTTGTGGGTCAGATTCTTCGTAGCGGGATCGGCAAGAAGGCCGACAACCTTGCCGGATTCCTGATGAATAGTGGACGTACCGTCCTCACCAATCTTCTCAGTAAGCTTCCTACGCAGGTGGCTCCATCCGGCAGTATCGGGCTTCGAAGCGTCGTACCAGTGGTGGTAGTCTTCCTTAGCCGTAGCAGCCTCGTCGAACTCGCCCTTGGCGTTCGCGGCTTCACGTTCCTGAATGCTACGAAGTGCCCTCTCGTAGACGGGAACGATTGCGTCTTCCGGAATACCCGCGGCAACCATACCGTCAATTACCTGGCGGCATGCATCTTCGTACGAGATGAGTTCACGCGCAGCAGTGTCATAAATCTGCTGTTCCGGCTTGGAAATTTCCTCAGCCATTTTTCTCCTCATTGAAAAATAGAGATGTGAGTGATTACAGGAGCCAATGGTTAGCTTCCTCTGTGAGTTTAGCACTCGTTCTCACACGTCAGCACAGCTTTTCGTCATCACGATGCACCGTCAATCTACTAGAGTCAGGTTATTTTACTCCATGCAACAAAATCTACTTGGGGTAAGGGTGCGAGCAGGGCCCCCGGGCTGCTATTCTTAGAGGGTTTAACTCTGAAATACATAGACGGTTAATCTGTGTATTCAACCGGCACATGACACAACACTATGAACCGCGGAGAACCTTATGGCTGAGAAGCACACATCACCCTCACCCACAACCTACAAAATGGGTGAGCTCTTCTGTGGCCCCGGCGGCATTGCCCTGGGCGCGCACAACGCTGCCGATAAGGTACCCGGAGTCAAGGTTGAGCACGCCTGGGCTAATGACTACGACCCCACGACTGCGGATACCTACCGCGAAAATACCCCCGGTGCGTCTGAAGAGACCGTCTACGTCGGTGACGTTCGTGAGCTCAATACCGACGCGCTACCCCCGATTGATGGTTTTGCGTTCGGTTTTCCCTGCAATGATTTCAGCCTCGTAGGAAAGCAAAAAGGTATATTCGGTAAATACGGCCCCCTCTACACCTACGGAATCAACGTCCTCAAGAGCCATAAGCCTGAATGGTTCGTGGCAGAAAACGTGGGTGGTCTTTCTGGCGCTAACGAGGGTCTCGCATTCCCCTTCATTCTGCGTGAAATGCAGCGTGCGGGGTACACCGTTGTCGCTCATAAATACCGCTTCGAAGAGTACGGCCTCCCCCAGGCTCGACACCGCATCATTATCGTAGGCCTGCGTAATGACATTGCCGCGAAGGGTGCAGAGTTCAAGGTTCCGGCCCCTACCACTCTTGAACCTTCAAAGATGCGCACCTCTAAGCAGGCGATTACCGAACCGCCCATCCCCGAGTGGGCAACCAACAACGAGCCGACCCGTCAGTCTGAGGTGGTGAAGCAACGCCTCGCCTACATCAAGCCCGGCGAGAACGCTTTCAACGCTACCGATATGCCTGAGGAACTGCGCCTCAATGTACGTGGCGCTAAGCTCAGCCAGATTTATAAGCGTCTGGACCCCAATAAGCCCGCGTACACCGTCACCGGCTCCGGTGGCGGCGGAACACACATCTACCACTGGGAAGAGCCCCGCGCTCTCACCAACCGCGAGCGCGCACGCCTGCAGACTTTCCCTGACTGGTACAAGTTCATCGGCAGCAAGGAGAACGTACGTCGCCAGATTGGCATGGCGGTTCCGCCGGACGGTGCGCAGGTCGTGTTCGAGGCTCTTTTCAAGACTCTTGAAGGAATCTCCTACGAGAGCATCGAACCGAATATTGATGTAGAAAAGCGCATTCAGGCGATGGAAGATAAGCTCGAGGCAGATAAAGAAGACACTCTTTTCTAGGTAAAAGAAGGACGTATTCCCATGGAAATTTATTCGTCACTCATGGGCGACAACCTCGCTGAGCTTGTTCTCCAATCGCCGTATCCTCAGGACGATTGTGCCGGGCATGAGTTGTGGGCGGTTACCGGATATATCTCGCGAACTACCATTCTCAGCGCCCTGTATCAGGCTGACTTCACCCCCGGACGACGTTCCAAGGAAGCCGGCCATTGGGGCGAGATGAGCAAGTTTACCCCCGTCTCCACCACGCCTAAGATTCATCTTCTGATTGGTATGGCACGAGACGGTGCGGTGAGCATTACGACTCATGAAATCCTCAAGGAGTGGGTCAAGGCTAGTCGCGGGTACCTGGATATTCGTTACCCAGATCCCCGCGTCTCTCCCCTGGTGCATACCAAGCTCTACGCTTGGGCGCAGAACGGCTCCTTCGATATTGCCTACGCTGGCTCAGCTAACCTGTCGACGGACGGTCTCAACATTGGTCGTGACGCTTCGGAATGTCAGCAGGAGAACATTCTTGTGCCGGTGTCGGTGGAGTATGCGGAGAACTATATCGATACGCTTTTCGGCGCTTCGCTGAGCTGCACCGACCCTGTGGTTGATTCTCTCTTCACCTTCCCAGAAGCGCCCGCGGACGTCCTGGCGAATAAGTCTCTGCCTCCGGTTCCTCCGCTCCCCGAGCCTGAGACGGAACGTGAGGAACGGCTGAAGGACTTCTCCTCCATCAAGCTGTACCTGTACAGCCATGCTGGTAAGGGTTCTTCGTACAATTGCGGTTCCGGTATTAACTGGGGCCTGCGAGATATCCGAGCCAATAAGGATGAAGCCTACTTCGCGGTTCCCGCGAACATTGGGCGGTCAAATTTCTTCCCCGTGAAGAACACTCCCATTGTGGTGCACTGCGATGACGGTGAAGACCTCATTATGCGTGTTGCCAGCGGTTCCGACCGCTGCGGTAAGGACATGTCGACCATCCCGAACTCCGAGCTTGGCTCTTATATTCGTAAGCGCATGGGCCTCGACGAGGGCACCAAGGTTGGCATTCGCGAGCTACTCGATTACGGTCGCACATATGTCACCATCACCCGCACCTCTGAGGGTAACTACTACCTGGATTTCTCGCCCGAGACTGCGGAACCTGATGAGTTTGCTCTGCAGACCCCCGAGATTGTCAACGAGTTTTCCCATGAGGACGACTAGCGCCTTCGGCTGGTGCCCCCCTAGATGCGGCGAAGCCCCCTTGTACCGAAAGTACAAGGGGGCTTCGTCATATCAGCCTCGTTCTGTCAGCTCAGCCGGTGAGGTTAGCGCGGCTGGTAGGCGCGGGCACGCTCAGCGCGAGCACGGCGCGCCTCCGCATCCTGCAAGACCGGCACCAGCATACGCACCAGCTGGCCCATACCGCGCACCACCAAATTCAGCCACAAGCCAACAGACCACACCGCAGCCACACGCGGATGCCCCGCACGCACCCACCGCACACCCAGAAAAGACACCGAGTAATACAGCAGAAGCAGCAGCGACTCACGGAAACGGTGCACCTGCCGAAGAATAGGGTTCTGAGAAAGCTTCATCATGCCTCCCAGTATACCCACCGGAACCCCTCGCCGGGGCTCCCCCGCACTACCCGTAATAGTCGCGAATCGTCACCGTCTTCAACACGCGCCGATCCAACAACGCCCGAATACGGTCCAGCTCAGACACCACACCCCGATAATTCAAATGCCCAATCACAATATGCTGAGCCAACGCATACTTCTCCGCATAGGCATACACCTCAGCCGAAGAAATATTAGACGAATCCGCCAACGACCCGTACCACAGAACCGGGCGCGTAAAACCACACGACGCCGCAGCCGCCAACACGCGCGCATCATAATACCCGTACGGCGGGCGGAAATACGGCTTCGAAGACACCCCAAA
>QWCO01001018.1_pt1 | contig 12629 bp, 10 predicted proteins | sample 1972611 | NCBI WGS metagenome assembly QWCO01 (sample SAMN09866706, study PRJNA288562) | Human oral metagenome isolate term1_saliva, whole genome shotgun sequencing... | reverse complement strand
CATCGGCGTTCTCGCCCTGCAGGGCGACGTCGCAGAGCACGTGCGGGCGCTGGAAAACTCCGGCGCCCGCGCGCTGCTTGTGCGCAGGGTTTCTGAGCTGGATCAGGTCGATGGCCTGGTCATCCCCGGCGGAGAGTCGACGACCATGTCGAATCTGCTGCTCTCCTTCGGCCTCTTTGATGCGCTGCACGCGCGCATGAGCGCGGGGCTTCCCGTCTACGGGACGTGCGCGGGCATGATCATGCTGGCCTCGTCCATTCTTGATGGACGTGAGGATCAGCGTTCCTTCGGCGCGCTCGACATGGTCGTGCGCCGTAACGCCTTTGGTCGCCAGGTCGATTCCTACGAGGAGGACCTGGACGTCGAGGGACTTCAGGGCGGTCCCTTCCACGCCGTGTTCATCCGCGCCCCGTGGGTCGAATCGGTGGGCGAGGGCGTTGAGGTTATCGCGCGTGCCGGCAACAGCGCCGACGGCCCAATTGTCGCGGTGCGCCGCGGCAACGTCATGGCGACGTCCTTCCACCCCGAGGTCGGCGGAGACGACCGTATTCACGCCATGTTCGTCGACATGGTGACCCGCGCCTGATGCGCGTCATGGGCATCGACCCGGGCCTGACGCGCTGTGGCCTGGGCGTCGTCGACGTGGACCCCTCGCGTCGAGCGAGCCTCGTCTACGTCGGCGTTGCCCGCACCGACAAGGACCTGGCGACGCACTTCCGGCTGCGCACGATCGCGGACGCGATCGACTCCGTCATCGAGCAGTACCGGCCCGAGGTCGTCGCCATCGAGCGCGTTTTCGCCCAGGACAACCTGCAGTCGGTGACGGCCACGATGCAGGTGATGGGGGCGGCCATGACCTGCGTGGGACGGGCGGGCCTTCCCATGGCGGTCCACACGCCCTCCGAGGTCAAATCCGCCGTGTCCGGCAACGGCAATGCGGACAAAGCGCAGGTGCAGACGATGGTCGCGCGCATCCTCGGCCTCGCCAAGGCACCGAAACCCGCGGACGCTGCCGACGCGCTCGCAATCGCGATCACGCACGCGTGGCGGGGGACCGGCCTGCTTGGTGCCCCCGAGGACTCGTCGGTCGCGGTCTCCATATCGGGCCGCCTGACCTCGCGCGGGTCCATGACGCCCGCTCAGCGGGCGTGGGCCGAGGCCCAGGCCGCGCAACGCCGGACGGGTGCCGTCGACCCGAGGCGCAGGCGCGGCTAGAATCGTACATATGTTCGCCCGCGGTCTCGCGGGTGAGTGACCAGGGAAAGGACAGCAGTGATCTCGCTTCTGCGCGGCATCGTCGCAAGCGTCGGACTCGACCACATTGACATCGTGGTCGGGGGCATCGGCTTTCGCGTCCACGTGACGCCCGCCTTCGCGCAGGCGGCCCCGCGCGATGAGGAGATCCCCGTGTACACCTCGATGATCGTGCGCGAAGATTCGATGACCCTCTACGGCTTCGAGTCGGCCGACGAGCGCGACGTCTTCACCAAGCTCCTGTCGGTGTCGGGAATCGGCCCGAAGATCGCGCTGGCAGCCCTGGCCGTCCTGCGCCCCGACGACCTGCGCCGCGCCGTGCGCGACCAGGATCTGGCTACGCTCCAGCGCATCCCCGGCGTGGGTAAGAAGTCCGCTCAGCGCATGGCCCTGGAAATCGGGGACAAGCTCGGCACGCCGGCCGCGCTGCCCGGCGTCGACGCCGCCCCCGCCCCCGCGCCCTCCGAGGATGCGGTCGCCTCCGAAGTCAGCGCCGCACTGGTGGGTCTGGGCTGGTCCGAGGCGCAGGCCGCCAAGGCCATCGAGAAGCTCGCGGGCAGCGGCTTGGGTGCCTCCGACATGCTGCGCGCCGCTCTGGTGAGCCTGGGAGGCGGCCGTGGCTGAACAGCCCGACATCGAGACGATGCGCATTGTCGCCCCGGACGCGGGCGAGTTGGAGCGCGCGGCCGAGGCCGCCCTGCGCCCCAAGAAGCTGTCGGAGTTTGTGGGCCAGCGCGTCGTGCGAGGCCAGTTGCAGCTGGTCCTCGACGCCGCCCGCATGCGCGCCGCCACACCCGACCACGTCCTGCTCGCCGGCCCTCCTGGCCTGGGCAAGACGACCCTCGCCATGATTATCGCCGCAGAGATGGGAACCTCCTTGCGCCTGACCTCGGGTCCCGCGATCCAACACGCGGGGGACCTGGCCGCGATCCTGTCGGGCCTGCAGGAAGGCGACATCCTCTTCATCGACGAGATTCACCGACTGGCGCGCACCGCCGAGGAGATGCTCTATCTCGCGATGGAGGACTTCCGCGTCGACGTCGTCGTCGGTAAGGGCCCCGGTGCGACCTCGATCCCGCTGACGCTGCCGCCGTTCACGGTCGTGGGTGCGACCACGCGCTCCGGCCTGCTGCCCGCCCCGCTGCGCGACCGCTTCGGCTTCACCGCGCACCTGGAGTTCTACGAGACCGACGAACTCCAGTCTGTCGTCACGCGCTCGGCCTCCCTGCTCGGCTCGCCCATCGACGCGCGCGCCGCCCACGAGATCGCCTCGCGTTCGCGAGGCACGCCACGCATCGCCAATCGCCTGCTGCGCCGCGTCGTCGACTACGCGCAGGTCCATGGTGACGGAACGCTCACCCTGGACGCCGCGCGCGGAGCCCTCGAGCTCTTCGAGGTGGACCCCTCCGGCCTGGACCGCCTGGACCGAGCGGTTCTCGAGGCTGTGTGCCGTCGCTTCGCCGGCGGACCCGTGGGCCTGACAACTCTGTCCGTCACCATCGGTGAGGAAGCGGAAACCGTCGAGACTGTCGCGGAACCGTACCTGGTGCGCGAGGGTTTCCTCGTGCGTACCAACCGCGGACGCATGGCAACCCCGAAAGCCTGGGCACACCTCGGCCTGAACCCGCCCGCCCCGGACGGCGCCCTTTTCGACTAGGGGAGCGGGCCTCGTCGATCGAGCCCCGCCGTTCGTCGTGCGACGATGACAAGGACCGACGAGTGGCGGCCGGTGCCGCGCCGCACGGATATCACTTAGGCTAAAACCCTCCTTCGGCATTAAACTGTCACAGTGCGCTTCAAGCGCCCGACCGTCATCGAAAGTGAACCAGCCATTATGAACAACTACGCCCTCATGGGCCTGCTCGTCGTCATGATCGCCTTCATGTGGTGGAGCTCGCGCTCGCGCAAGAAGCAGATGGAGAAGATGGAGGAGGAGAAGCGTGAGCAGCTCGCTGCCGTGACCCCCGGCAAGTGGGTTCGCACCCGCGTCGGCTTCTGGGGCCGTTTCGTCGACCTGGATGGTGACATCGTCGTCCTGGAGACGACCGATGGTCACGAAATGTACTGGGAGCGCGAGATGATCGCCGAGATCGGCGGCCAGCCGCCCCTCGCCCGTGCAGAAGAAGATGAGGCGTCCGAGAGCGCCGACGTCGAGGACGCCAGCGACGAGGGCGAGGCCATCCTGGGTCTCGACGAGACCACCTCCTCGTCCAAGGACACCGACGAGCAGCAGAAGTAAGTCATCAAGGCTGAACGGAAAGTAGAACCGTGGCATCTCATAAGCGACGCCCTGTGCGCGCGCTCGTGACGCTGATCGTCGCCATCGTGGCGGCGTGCGCGGCGCTTGCGCTTGGGCATTTCACCAAGGGGGTATCGCCATACCCCGACCTGGCCCTCGATCTCAAGGGCGGCACCCAGCTCATCCTGACCCCGACCGTGACGGCCGAGGGACAGCGCGAGATCACCGACGAGGACATCACTCAGGCAATCTCGATTATTCGTAACCGAATCGATGCCTCGGGCGTGTCCGAGTCCGAGATCTCCTCTCTGGGCAACTCGAACATCATGGTGTCGATCCCTGGCACCCCCTCCCAGGAGCAGCTGGACCTGATCCGCGCCTCCTCGCAGATGAACTTCCGCCCGGTGCTGCGCATGGGCCTGGCCCAGAACTTGATGCCGACTGCACAGGGACAGACGCAGATCGGGACGGCTGACCAGACCGCGCAGTCCGGTGAGGCTGCCCAGTCCGGTGAGGCCGCGCAGTCCGGTGAGGCTGCCCAGTCCGGTGAGGCCGCGCAGTCCGGTGAGGCTGCGCAGTCCGGTGAGGCCACCCAGTCGGCTGACGCCGCACAGTCCGGCCAGAGCGAGGTGCGTTCGACCGCCCTCGACGAGGCCACTGCGATGAGTATCGCCGATAAGAACGGCGACGGCGTCCTGTCGGACACCCCCGCTTCCGAGCCGGCCAACGCCTCGGACACGGCATGGGAGACCGAGCAGGTCCAGTACGACTTCCTGACCCTGGACTGCTCGGCCGCCGCCGACGTTAAGCGCGTAGAGGGCCCGGCCGACAAGCCTTACGCAGCCTGCGATGACTCCGGTCAGATCAAGTACATCCTCGGCCCCGTCGCCGTCCCCGGTTCCGACCTCTCGTCGGCCACCGCGGGCCTCGTGCGCACGCAGACCGGCGGCTCGACCGGCCAGTGGTCCGTCTCCCTGCAGTTCAACGCCGCGGGATCGGAGAAGTTCAAGGAAACCTCCACGATTCTGTACGGCTACCACAACTCCGATCCGCAGGGTCCCACGTCCGGCCAGGGCACCCCGGACCGTAACCACTTTGCCGTCGTTCTCGATGGAACGGTCATCACCGCCCCCTCGATGAACGCGATTATTCCCAACGGCCAGGCCGAGATTACGGGTAACTTCACGGCAGTGTCGTCGCGAACGCTCGCCAACCAGCTGAGCTTCGGCTCACTACCCCTGAACTTCGAGGTCGAGTCCGAGCAGCAGATCTCCGCGACCATCGGCACCGACCACCTGACAGTGGGCCTGTGGGCGGCCCTCATCGGCTTCCTCCTGGTCATCCTCTACCTGATCTGGCAGTACCGCGGCCTGGCGATCATCTCCGCTGGCTCGCTCATCGTCGCCTCGATCATCACCTACCTGGTCATCGCACTGCTGTCCTGGTGGATGGGCTATCGCCTGTCCTTGGCCGGCGTCGCTGGCCTGATCATGGCGATCGGTGTGACGACGGACTCGTTCATCGTGTACTTCGAGCGCGTCCGTGACGAGGTCCGAGACGGACGTCCGCTGCGCGCCGCCGTCGAAGAGGGCTGGGACCGCGCCAAGCGCACGATTCTGGTCTCCGACGCGGTCAACCTCGTCGCAGCCGTTGTCCTGTACCTGCTGGCCGTGGGTGGCGTTCAGGGCTTCGCCTTCACGCTCGGCGTCACGACCGTCATCGACATCGCCGTGATCTTCCTGTTCACGCACCCGATGATGGAGCTGCTTATCCGCACGCGCTTCTTCGGTCAGGGCCACAAGCTCTCGGGCCTGGATCCGGAGCACCTGGGTGCCAAGAACCTCCTCGTGTACGCGGGCCGCGGTCGCGTCGTCGCGCGCGGCGAGTCGACCTCGACGCCCAAGAAGGACGAGGCCGGGGACGGCATGTCGATCGCTGAGCGTCGCCGCGCGGCGCGCCTGGCAGCGCAAAAGTCCGAGGCCAACGCTGGCGTGACCGAGGAAGGGGAGAACTGACATGATGAGTTTCGCTCAGTGGGGCAACGCCCTGTACTCCGGCGAGAAGTCCTACGCCGTCGTTCCCAACCGCAAGAAGTTCGTGGGCCTGGCGGCTGCCGTCCTCGTCATCGGCTTCGCGCTCGTTGCGATCATGGGCCTGAACCGTTCGATCGAGTTCACGGGTGGCTCCCAGTTCGACGTGACTCGTGTCAGCGACCAGAGCGAGTCCTTCGCCTCGCGCGTCGTTGCCGACACCGGCCTCGTTGAGGGCGCTCCGAAGGTCACGCGAGTCGGCTCCGACTCCGTGCGTATCCAGACCTCGTCGCTGGATTCTGCCACCACCGCCCAGATGCGCGACGCCCTGGCGGCCGCGTACGGCGTTGACACGACCTCGGTTCAGTCCTCCTCGATTGGACCCTCGTGGGGCTCGTCGGTGACCACCAAGGCCGCGCAGTCCCTCGTCATCTTCATGGCCCTCGTGGCCCTGCTGATGACCGTGTACTTCCGCTCGTGGCGCATGGCCGCTTCGGCCCTGCTGGCCCTCGTCCACGACATCGCCGTGACGGTCGGTGTCTTCGCGATCCTGCAGGTCGAGGTCTCGCCCGCCACCGTCATCGGCTTCCTGACGATTCTGGGCTACTCGCTCTACGACACCGTGGTTGTCTTCGACAAGGTGCGTGAGCTGACCGCGGACGTGTACGACCAGAAGCACTTCACCTTCGCCGAATACGTCAACCTCGCCGTCAACCAGACGATGGTCCGCTCCATTAACACCTCGGTTGTGGCCCTTCTCCCTGTCGGTGCGATTCTTATCATCGGCTCCGTGGCCCTGGGCCCGGGTACCCTGGTGGATATCTCGCTGGCGCTGTTCATCGGCATGATCGCGGGTACCTACTCGTCGATCTTCATCGCCTCGCCGCTCCTGGTGACCTTCCAGGAGATGTCGAACAAGACCCGCGAGCACGACGCGGCGGTCGCGCACGAGCGCGAGCACCGCCACACCACCGATGAGTCTTCGCCCGCGAAGGCCGTGAAGGTGGCTCCGATAAAGCCCGGCAAGCGTCTGGGCAACGAGAATCAGCCTCAGAGGAAGAAGACTCATCGATGATCGGTGAACTCGGCGATCGCGTCGCCGTACTGGTGCGCGACAACCTGGTGGAGATCCCGGACTTTCCCGAGCCGGGCGTCCTGTTCCGTGATATCACGGGCCTGTTTGCCAACGGTCCTGCGTTCAAGGAACTCGTGGAGTTGATCGGCGCGCGCTACGCGGGCCGCATCGACGCCGTGGCCGGCCTGGAATCGCGCGGCTTCATTCTCGGCGCCCCCGTGGCCGCCGAGCTTGGGCTGGGCATGCTGACGATCCGCAAGGCGGGCAAACTGCCCGGCGAGGTCATCGGCGTCGACTACTCGCTCGAGTACGGCAGCGCCCGCATGGAGATTCGTCCCCAGTCGGTCCGTGAGGGCCAGCGCGTCCTCATCATCGACGACGTCCTGGCCACGGGCGGCACGGCGCGCGCCGCCGTGGACCTGCTCAACCAGTGCGGCGCTTCGGTTGAGGCCCTGGCCGTGCTGATGGAACTGGACGCCCTCAACGGGCGGGCCAAGCTCGACGACGTCACGGTGGAGACCGCCCTGCACGTCTGAGTGACCAGTTGTGAGAGACGAGCGGGTCCGGGGATCGACTTGATCCCCGGACCCGCTCGTTCGTCGCTATTATTGGTTCATGAGCAGCGATGACACGACGTCAGGGGCCGCACTGCCTGCGGCCGTGTCCCGAGTGCGCTCCGGCCTCGTGTGGTTCGGTTCTCGCGGACGCGCCACAATTCCCGAGATTGAGCCGCTTGTGCGGGCTTTGCGCGCCAATCATCCCAAGGCCGACATCAGTGTCGTTGAGCGCGCCTACCGCAAGGCCGAAGAATGTCACCGGGGGCAAATGCGCAAGTCCGGTGAACCGTATATCACCCACCCGGTAGCGGTCGCCACCATTCTCGCTGAGATGGGTATGACGACGCCGACGCTGGTCGCCGCGCTGCTTCACGACACGGTCGAGGATACCGACTACACCCTGGAAGAACTCGCTGCGGACTTCGGAGAGCCGATCGCGAACCTGGTCGACGGCGTGACCAAGCTCGACAAGGTGCGCTACGGTGCCGCCGCTCAATCCGAGACCCTGCGTAAGATGCTCGTCGCGATGAGCCGTGACATCCGCGTGCTGCTCATCAAGCTCGGCGACCGTATCCATAACGCCCGCACGTGGCGTTTCGTGCCCGCTCAGTCGGCCGCGAAGAAGGCCCAGGAGACCCTGGAGATTTACGCGCCGCTGGCCCACCGCCTCGGCATGAACATGGTCAAGTGGGAACTCGAGGAGCTGTCGTTTAAGACCCTGTACCCGGAGATTTACGAGGAGATCGACCGCCTCGTTACCGAGCGCGCCCCGCAGCGCGAGGAGTACCTGCGTGACGTCATCGACCAGATCGAGGAGGATCTGCGTCGCTCGGGTACCAAGGGCACGGTGAGTGGCCGGCCGAAGAGCCACTACTCGATCTACCAGAAGATGATTGTGCGCGGCAAGGCATTCGACGAGGTCTTCGACCTGGTGGCCGTGCGCGTCCTCGTGGAGTCGATCAAGGACTGCTACGGCGTCCTGGGCGCGCTGCACGGGCGGTGGAACCCGATTCCGGGCCGCTTCAAGGACTACATCGCGATGCCCAAGTTCAACCTCTACCAATCGCTGCACACGACGGTCATCGGTCCGGGTGGCAAGCCGGTGGAGATCCAGATCCGCACCTTCGACATGCACGAGCGCGCCGAGCACGGCGTCGCCGCTCACTGGAAGTACAAGCAGAACCCGAATGCGACGAGCGGTGACTCGGACCGCATGAGCTCGGAGGAACAGGCCAACTGGCTGCGCGCCCTGGTCGAGATGGAGCGCGAGACCGGGGACCCGGAGGAGTTCCTGGATTCGCTGCGCTACGAAATCGCCGGCGACGAGGTGTACGTCTTTACGCCCAAGGGCGAGGTCATTGTCCTGCCCGCGCGTGCAACCCCCGTCGACTTTGCTTACGCGGTGCACACCGAGGTCGGCCACCGCACGGTGGGCGCGAAGGTCAACGGGCGCCTCGTGTCCCTCGACACGCGCCTGGAGTCCGGCGAGACGGTCGAGGTCGTGACCTCGAAGTCCGACAAGGCCGGCCCGTCGCGCGACTGGCTGGCGTTCGTGGCATCTCCGCGTGCCCGCTCGAAGATCAAGGCCTGGTTCTCGAAGGAGCGCCGCGAGGAGGCCATCGAGTCCGGTAAGGAGGCGCTGGCCCGCGCGTTGCGCAAGCAGAACCTGCCGCTCCAGCGCCTCATGAACCACGAGTCGATCATGTCGGTCGCGACGTCGTTTGGATATCCCGATGTGTCGGGCCTGTACGCGGCGGTGGGCGAGGGGCACGTCTCGGCCCAGAGCGTCGTCAACCGGCTCATGGACAACCTGGGTGGGGGAGACGGCACCGAGGAGACGCTCTCCGAGGGCGTGACACCGGGTTCTACGAAGCCCCGTTCGCAAGCATCGGGCGACGCGGCCATTACTGTGGCGGGTCTGAGTCCGAACGAGATCTGGGTGAAGCTTGCGAAGTGCTGTACGCCCGTTCCGGGTGACGAGATTGTCGCTTTCATTACGCGAGGCCAGGGGGTGTCCGTGCACCGCGGGACCTGTGCAAACGCGGTGCGCCTGGCTGAGCTTCAGCCCGAACGTTTCGTCGACGTGTCGTGGAACGCCGAGGGTATGACAGCTCCGTTCCGTGTCCAGATCGAGGTGCGCGCGCTTGACCGCGGCGGTCTGCTCTCGGACCTGACCCGGGTCCTGTCGGATTATCGTGTCAATATTCTGGCCGCAGCCCTGAAGACGGACGGCGACCAGGTGGCCTCCGGTAACTTCTCTTTTGAGCTGGCGGACCTGGGGCACCTGAACGCGGTCCTGTCGGCGCTGCGCCGGGTCGACGGGGTCTTCGAGGCGGTTCGGATCGGCTCCGACGCTTAGACGAGGTCGTGACACCCACGCGCTCGCATGGGACAGCGGCGTGTTACATCCGTCCCCTTTTACGGTGTCGTACGCCCATTTTCCCGTTAGATGTGACACACTAGCTTTGTGTGTCATATCGGCACATGACCGCGCCGGGCGTCAGCCCTCGTCCTAGAAGGAATATTGTGACCGAGACGTCGATTCCGACCAACGAAACCACCCCCGAAGCCGTCACGGCTGCATCCGAGGAGACCACGGCCTCGACGATTCCCGCGTCGGAGCTGCCCGAGCACCCCTTCGCCCGCATCGGTGAGGATGGGACCGTCTATGTCAAGGATGGAGACGAGGAACGCGTTATCGGCGGCTTCCCCGAGGGGATTCCCGCGTCGCCGTACGCCCTCTACGAGCGTCGCTTCGCCGACCTAGAGGCCACCATCAAGCTGTTCGAGGACCGCCTGGCCTCGCTGAGCCCGCGCGACATCGATCAGACGCTGGCCACGCTGCGCGAGCAGGTCGCTTCCCCGAACGTCGTCGGTGACATCCCGGCCTTGCGCGCGCGCGTCGAGGCCGCCGCGAAGGCCGCCGAGGAGCGCAAGGAGATCGCTCGCGAGGAGCGCAAGGCCGCCAAGGCTCAGGCCCTGGCCGACCGCACGGCCGTCGTTGAGCGCGCCGAGGAGATCGTCGCCCAGGATCCCGCCAAGACCCACTGGAAGCAGTCGGGCCAGACCCTGCGCGATCTGCTGGAAGAGTGGAAGACCCTCCAGCGCCGCGGCCCGCGCCTGGAAAAGGCTGTCGAGGACGAGCTGTGGAAGCGCTTCTCCTCCGCGCGCACCCAGTTCGACCGTCACCGCCGCCAGTTCTTCTCGCAGCTCGACCAGGCCCAGTCCGAGGCCAAGCGCGTCAAGGAAGCCCTCATCGCTGAGGCCGAGGCCCTGTCCTCCTCCGTGGACTGGTCGCGCACCTCGAGCGCCTACCGCGAGCTGATGAACCGCTGGAAGGCTGCCCCGCGCGCCTCGCGCAAGGAAGACGACGCCCTGTGGGCGCGCTTCCGCGCTGCACAGCAGGTGTTCTTCGACGCCCGCCGCGCCAAGGACGAAGCCACGGATGCCGAGTATCGGGAGAACCTGGCCGCCAAGGAGGCGATCCTGGTTGATGCCGAGGCGATCCTGCCCGTGACCGACATCGAGCGCGCCAAGGCTCAGCTGCGCCTCATTCAGGACCGCTGGGAAGAGGTCGGCCGCGTGCCTTCCTCCGACCTGCACCGCATCGAGGGCCGTCTGCGCGCCGTCGAGGCGGCCGTGCGTGAGGCCGAAGAGAAGGAATGGCGCCGCACCAACCCCGAGACGCGCGCCCGCGCGGCCGGCATGGTGGGCCAGCTTGAGGAGCAGATCGCTCAGCTCGAGCGTTCCCTCGCCGATGCTGAGGCCAAGGGCGACAACAAGGCTGCCTCCGCCGTTCGTGAAACCCAGATCTCCTCGTCCATGGAGTGACATGCGTCTTCACGTTATTCCGTCGCCTTTCTACGCGGCGAATGGGCTTGTGCTCGTCCCTTCCGGGGCGGGCACAGCCCTTGTTGTCGACCCTTCTGCCGGCATCCAGCACCTGATCCGCGAGGTCCTTGAGGCCGAGGGCGTGAGCGTTGGGGCCGTGCTGCTCACCCACGGTCACCCCGACCACGTGTGGGACGCCGCCGAGGTGTCCACGTGGGGGGCCGATGGTGCCACCGTCCCGGTGTACCTGCCCGGACCGGACATGTACCGCATGGATGACCCGGCCTCGTTCTTGCCGATGCCGCCGCCCGACTTCGTCGGCGAGTGGGTCAAGCCCGCCGACCTGCGCGAGATGCCCGCGGATTCAGTCGAGCTGACCCCGGGCGTGTGGCTGCGCATGGTGCCAGCCCCCGGTCACACGGAGGGGTCTGCGGTGTTCCTGGGGCACAGCCCCCTCGATATTCGCGTCAACAACCAGTCCTTCTACGCCAGCGAGGAGCAGGTGCCGTGGGCACTGAGTGCCGACGTGCTCTTTAAGGACAGCGTGGGGCGCACGGACATGCCCGGTGGTGACGAAACGCAAATGCGTCACTCGCTGCGTACTATTTCCAACGCGGTGGACCCGCGTACCATCCTCATCCCCGGCCACGGTCCGGCAACCACGATGGCGGATGAGATACGCTCCAACCAATACTTGATCCGCGCTCGCCGCATTGGCTAGCGTCGGCACCGTTTGTTTTCAAAGGATTACGTTATGGCTCGCACGTCTTTGTCAGGTTTCCCCGAATGGCTCCCCGAGGGCCGCATCATCGAGATGCATGTCCTCGACGAGTTGCGCCGTGTCTTTGAGCTGCACGGATTCGCGGGCATCGAGACGCGCGCGGTCGAGACGCTGGCTCAGCTCGAGGCCAAGGGCGAGACCTCGAAGGAGATCTACGTTCTGGATCGCCTCCAGGCCCTCAAGGCCGCCGCTTCCGGGGCGCGTGCGCCCAAGGACAAGGGCATGGGCCTGCACTTCGACCTGACGGTGCCCTTCGCCCGCTACGTCGTGGAGAACGCGAACGAGCTGGATTTCCCTTTCAAGCGCTACCAGATCCAGAAGGTGTGGCGCGGCGAGCGTCCCCAGGAGGGCCGTTTCCGCGAGTTCACGCAGGCCGATATCGACGTTGTCGGTAACGGCGAGCTGCCCTTCCACTTCGAGGTGGATCTGCCCCTCGTCATGGCCGAGGCTCTCAACAACCTGCCGATCCCGCCGGTGCGCGTGCTCGTGAACAACCGCAAGGTCGTCCAGGGCGTGTGCGAGTCGCTGGGTGTTACCGACATCGAGGCGGCCCTGCGCGGGCTGGACAAGATCGACAAGATCGGCCCCGAGGGCGTCGCCAAGGAACTCGCCGAGTCCGGCATCGACGCCGAGCAGGCCTCGGTGCTGCTCCAGATGGCCCAGCTCCGCACCGCGGATTCGGGCGAGGTGCGCGAGCGTCTCGCCTCCCTGGGCGTGGGCGGCGAGCTGCTCGAGCAGGGCCTGAGCGAGCTGACTGCGTTGCTCGACACCGCGAACAAGCGTATGCCGGGCGCCGTCGTCGCGGACCTGAAGATCGCTCGCGGCCTGGATTACTACACGGGCAGCGTCTACGAGTCTGAGA
>QWCO01001165.1_pt1 | contig 12639 bp, 8 predicted proteins | sample 1972611 | NCBI WGS metagenome assembly QWCO01 (sample SAMN09866706, study PRJNA288562) | Human oral metagenome isolate term1_saliva, whole genome shotgun sequencing... | reverse complement strand
GCAATGTCGACGGGGATCTCGCGGTCTTCGCCATCTCCCTTTTCACCTCGGTGGTGTTCGACCAGCATGAGGATGTAGTCAACGTTGATATCCACCTGCTTGACCAGTTCCATCTCAAAGACCAGATCGTCAGCAATGGGTTCTTTGTCGGCTTGAGCGCGTTCACGGGACTCGTTGTACAGGTCCAGGTAGATGCTCCGGTAGTCTTCGAGGTCACGCGACGGGATGGGGTCATCGCCTTCGAAGTCGTCGAAGGATGTCAGGATGTTACGCAGTCGGAGGATCTGTCCCATCAGGATGATGAAGCGCTTTTGCTCCTGCTCCGAGGCGATAGACCCGATAGGGAGGGGGAAGTCGGCGCGCAGCTGGTCCATTGTTTCCAGGTAGCTGGACAGGTATTCGCCGTAGGGGCGCAGCAGCACTTGTCCGCGCGCTTCCTTGTTTCCGAAGAGGGCAATCGCGTCTTCGGTGGCCTGCTCGAGGTTCCGGAAGCACACGATGTTGCCGTAGGTTTTAACCGAGTTGAGGATTCGATTGGTGCGGGAGAAGGCTTGGATGAGGCCGTGGGCACGCAGGTTCTTGTCGACCCACAGGGTGTTGAGAGATTTGGAGTCGAACCCGGTGAGGAACATGTCGACGACGATGACCAGGTCGATGCGTTTCTCGGCGAGGGCGCGAGATAGGTGCTCGTAGTAGTGCTCGAATCCCGAGGCATCGGTGCCGAAGTTGGTCCCGAAGCGTTGGTTGTAGTCGGCGATCGCGTCGTCGAGGAAGGCGCGGTCGTCCTGGGAGAGGGCCGAGGGGTCCATGGATTCCTCGGCGAGCAGGCCCGTGCCCGGCGCGTCAGCGTTGGGCGCGTAGGAGTAGATGATGCCGACGCTGCGCCTACGCGCGGGCGGAAGGTCGGCCTGCTGGCGTTGGAATTCGAGATAGTAGGCGCGCGCGGCCTTGATGGAGGAGGTGGCGAACAGGGAGTTGAAGCCGGTCACCCGCTGGTCGCGCAACTGGTAGGAGGCGTGCCGCTTCGTTTTCTGGTCGAAGTGGTCGAGGATGTAGGAGACCACGGAGGCGATGTGCTTCGGGTTCATGTATGCGCTGTCGGTGTCGATGCCCTCCACCTCGCGGTTGTCGATACCGTCGCGCACTCGGAAGGTGTTGACGTAGTCGACGCGGAAGGGCAGGACGGTCTTGTCCCGGATGGCGTCGACGATGGTGTAGGAGTGTAGCTGGTCCCCGAAGGCCTGGGCGGTGGTGCGTAGGTTGGCTTTCCCAGAGCTGGAGGCGTTCTCCGCGAAGATGGGGGTGCCGGTGAAGCCGAAGAGGTGATAGTTGCGGAACGCGCGGGTGATGTCGGTGTGCATGTCGCCAAATTGGCTGCGGTGGCACTCGTCGAAGACGAGGACGACGTGCCCGGTGTAGATGGCGTGTCCGCGGTGTGCTTTGACGAAGGTGGAGAGCTTTTGGATGGTCGTGACGATGATCGGGGTGGATGCGTCGTTGATTTGTTCGGCGAGCTGTCGGGTGGACTGGTTCGCGGAGACGGTGCCTGCGGCGAAGGAGTTGTATTCCTTGATGGTCTGGTGGTCCAGGTCCTTGCGGTCGACGACGAAGAGGACTTTGTCGACGCCTTCCATGCCAGCGGCGAGCTTCGCGGTCTTGAAGGAGGTGAGGGTCTTTCCGGAACCCGTCGTGTGCCAGACGTATCCTCCGGCTCCGACGGTGCCGGTCTGCTTGTTCATGGAGGATGTCTTGATACGCTGGAGGATCGCCTCGGTGGCGGCGATCTGGTAGGGACGCATCACCAGGAGCTCTCCACGAGTATCGAGCACGCAATAGCGAGTGAGGATTGCGAGGATGGTGCGCTTAGCCAGGAAGGTAGCCGCAAAATCGGTCAGGTCGGGGATCTGGTTGTTGGCGGCGTCGGTCCACCAGCTGGTGAATTCGTAGGAGCGGGCGTTGGCGGCGGCGACTTCGCGCCTGCGCCCCACATTTTCGCGGATGTGCTGGAGGCGCACGGTGTTGGAGTAGTACTTGGTGTGGGCACCGTTGGAGATGATGAAGATTTGCACGTAGCCAAAGAGGCCGTCTCCGGCGTGGAAAGAGTCGCGCTGGTAGCGGTTGATCTGGTTGAATGCTTCACGTAGGTCTTTGCCGCTTCGCTTGAGTTCGATGTGAACGAGGGGCAGTCCGTTGACAAGGATGGTGACGTCGTAGCGGTTCGAGCGCAGCCCCGTGTCAACCGCGTACTGGTGGATGACCTGCACCTTGTTGCGGTGGATGTTGGTCTTGTCGATGAGGCGGATGTTCTTGGGCGTGCCGTCGTCTCGGGTGAGGACCTGCACGTGGTCCTCCTGGATGCGCCGGGCTTTGGCAACCACGGGATTGTCGTCAGTGGAGGGCACATCGACGATGTTGTGCTGGTAGAAGCGCCGCCATTCGTCGTCGGTGAAGTGGTAGTCGTTGACTGGCCACGCAGCTGGTTGATGAGGGCGTCTTCGAGGGCAGCTTCGCCCTGGTAGCTTCTGTCGTCGTCACGGGTCGGCTCGTAGAGGCCGACGACCGTGAAGTCGTCGGTAAGGACGACTGGTTCGATGCGGGGGCGAGGCGCGGCGGAGGACACTCGCGTTCCTTTCTCTGCGGGTCTCGGTCGAGGCCTGGGCTAGTTCCACGGGAGGCACCCCTCCCGTTTCAATGAGGTTGTTTCGATGCTAACGTGCCCCGCGCTCATCTGCGTCCAGGCTGCCTCGTTTCTGCCCGTAACTGTGTCCCGGAAGCAGCCTTTCGATCCTATCGATGAACTGGCCGACTCCAAGGCTGTAGTTCAAGTATGACTGCCGAATCAATTCTGCACTCCCAGCCTTCACCAGAACGACATTGTCGAACTTCGGTTCTGCAACAAGCAGCCGTTCCTGATCACCTGCCGTAAGCACTTCTCTCTCGAGACGTTGATATTCCTCATTCGCTTCTGAAAAGCCCGGGAAGCCAACGATATCGAAAAACTGGAGATCACGGATCAGGCAAAGAAGAAAGTACTCATCGTGTTCGTCTGCATCTGTCGAAACAACGATTCCGCTGCGTGCAGCAGCAAGCTCCTGCAGTAGCATGGTCGAGCCGCAGATCTCGTCGATCTCACGGCATACCACAGAAACGTCCTCACATACGTTGGGAACTCCCGGGGTTCCTTCTTCGAGAGCGAAAAGGTGCGAGCTCAGCGCCAGGAATCTCTGCCGCTCGAGAGACTCTCTCTCAAGGCTCTCTTGAACGTCCGGACTCTTGTATTCGACACCGTAGACTTCGCCAACCGCTTCCACCCCTGTTGCCCAGAGATGCTGCAGATGTGTGCGTATCTGAACCTCGATCCGATAGGAGATACCTCCCTCAGGAATTTGGTAGATGGCGTGATAGCTTCGATAGCCGCTTGATTGGGGTCTGCTGATGTAGTCTTTAGCTTTCCATTCGCCCAACTCCTCATTGAGAACCGCCACCGCACGGTACACCTCATCAACACTACTCACAATGAGTCTGCACCCCCCGATATCATCAAGCGTACCGAGTTTGAAGTTGCTGTTGAGCCGAAGGAGCTTCTTCAGGATCGAGGTCATACGCTTGAGCCGATAGGACACAACCGCGCCCTCAAACTGCGCAGCACACCTTGCAAGCGCCTCAAAGCAACGCGCTGTCGGCTCCAGGTGTTGCACACGCCACGCCTGAGCTGTAGCGAGAGCTTGTTCATCGTTCCCTTTACTAGTCTTGAGGCATTTTCCAGCTTTGGAAGCCGCCTCGCGACTCACGCGTTCCCGCTGATTTTGCTTCATATTCAGAGTATAGTGATGCGGAAGCTCATCTGAGGAAGGGGGACATCATGGCACGTTCAGTCGTTGATGTCGCAACCTACATCCTGGAGCGCACGGATACGATCACGACCATGAAGCTCCAGAAGCTTGCCTTCTACTCCCAGGCTCAGCACCTCGCGCAGTATGGAGTGCAGCTCTTCCCGGAGGACTTTCAGGCGTGGCGGGGCGGCCCAGTCGTACCAGAACTCTACGCCCTGCATCGCGGAAAGTTTCTGATTCGTCCAGGCGAGCTAGAAGGCGGCGATTCGTCGACTCTGACCGATGACGAGCGTTCTGTTATCGACAATGTGTGTGCTGCGATGGGACACGCGACTGGTGCTGAGCTGAGTGAACGCACGCACCGAGAATCCCCCTGGCTCGATGCGCGCGACGGCCGGAAGCCCTCCGAACCATCAGACACAGTCATTACCCAGGACGCAATGCGCAGCTACTATCTGGAGCATCCCGTTCTCATCTGAACGTCCGTTAGCGCCTGACGCCGAAGTCGATGAGCACACCAGTCCGAGTAGCAGAGCAAGGGCTGAAACGGGTACGAAGCAGTTCACCTGCAGACGACGACCGCGAAACCCGACAAAACAGGGTTTCGTCATACTCCACTCGTGGGAAGCACGCTGAAATCGCGCCCTCGTGTTCCCCTCGCGCATGCGCGAGGGGAACACGTTTCTACGACGCGTCGCTTCCGGAGACAGCTTTCTCGCGGAAGGACAGCAGGCGGTCGCGATAGTGCTCGTACTGAGCACGACGGGCTGCAATCTCGGCGGGCAGACCCGACGAAAAATCAGTAACAAATAGCTTTAGCTTTTCGAGTAAAAGAACACTACGCTCAAGTGCCCGCTCAGTTGGCAGGGGCACAGGAATCGACAGGAGGCCCGACTGATTCAACTTTGGCTGGGTACTCCCGACCAAATAAGGCTCCAAGTCCAACGAGTTCAGGTACTCTTCGAGGAACTTCTGATAAAGGCGAGACTCCACCTTTAGAACATGCGCATGATTATTTACCCACACACGCCCAGATGTAGAAAAAGCGATCGGCTTTGTACGAGCCTTCAGATTTGCTCCATCCTCCGACACTAGGAGTAAATCTTCGTCAAAAATATAGCTATCGACATAGTCGACAATACCGGAGGCACCATAGTACGGATATTCACCAGAGACTCTATCCCCCTTCTTGAGGGGTATACGTCGCGAATCAAGTAAAGTCACCACTGATCCGAGTTCAACCATGTCAACAGGCCCGCGGGATGCCAGCGATTCATAGGAGAGCAGGTGGTTGCGATAGTGCTCGTACTGGGTCCGCCTGGCTTCCAGCTCCGCTTCCAGCTCCGCTTCCAGCTCCGCTTCCAGCGTCGTGAACTGATCCAATATTCTCACAATTTCCCGCTGCACTTCCAGCGGAGGAACCGGAATATCAATTTTGGACAAGTTCGCAGCAGAGAGCTCAATAACTTTCGTCCCCTGGGCATACTTGCGTTTTTTTAGAGCAAAGTCCTCAGTGCGGAGATAATAACTAAGAAAGACAGTATCAACCGCGAGAGAGCGCACCACAGTTGCATGGCCTCCCGTGACGCCCTCTACATCACCGAGCCACACAACCCCCTTACCCACATCTTCAAGATTCTCACTCGTGTTGGCCACCACCAGATCACCTGGATACACACGAGTCAATTTATCTGCGTCTTCAGGAGCCAGATAGGCAGCCGCACACTTCGTTTGAATGCTATACTTCGTGAAGATATGACCATAGTGAATAGCAGGAATACCCTTATCAACAAATAGCTTCTTCGGCATCCCACCGCCACGTTGCAAATCAGCGATCTCCCCCAGCGGCCGATACTCCACCCCGTCCGGGCACAGCTCCTCGATCAGCTCGGCGAGGCGACTCATTGATCAGCCTCCAGTTCTGCGACGATCGCGTCGATGGAGGCGCGAAGCACCTGCTGGCGCTCCACGATTCCGGCGATCCGAGTGTTTAGTTCGACGATGTCCACCTGTTCACGCGTGTCCTCGGGCTCCACATAGGAGGACACAGACAGGTTCCAGTCATTGCTCTTAATGTCGTCGATCGGCACCAGGGCGGCCACGTGGTCTACCGCCTGACGCTGCGACACCACGGAGAGGATCCGCTGCTGATTCTCCACCGTCAGGCGATTCTTGTTTCCCTCACGCACGCACTCGGCGGACGCGTCCACGAAGAGAACGCTGTGATCGGGACGCGCCTTCTTCAGCACAATGATGCAGGTGGCGATTGTCGTGCCGAAGAACAGGTCCGGCGGCAGCTGGATGACCGCGTGCACGAAGTTGTTTTCCACCAGGTATCGGCGGATCTTTCCCTCGGCACCGCCGCGGTACAGGACGCCCGGGAACTCAACGATCGCGGCCGTGCCGTCCTCGGCCAGCCAGTGCAGCATATGCATGGTGAAGGCCAAGTCCGCCTTGGATTTGGGGGCCAGCGCGCCCGCTGGGGCAAAACGCGGGTCGTTGATGAGGGCAACGTCGTCCTTACCCGCCCACTTCGTGGAATACGGCGGGTTCGAGACGATCGCGTCGAAAGGCTGATCATCCCAGTGTGCAGGTTCCGTCAGGGTGTCCCCCAGCGCGATGTCAAAGTTCGAGAAGTTGACGTCGTGGAGGAACATGTTGATGCGGCACAGGTTGTACGTGGTCAGGTTGATCTCCTGGCCGAAGTACTGGCGACGGCTCGAAGGCCCCAGCAGCTTCGCGAACTTCAGGAGTAGAGACCCAGATCCCGCGCACGGGTCATAGACCCGCGCAACATCGGATCGCCCGTCCAGCGCGAGGGTTGCCAGAACCTCGGCGACCTCCTGGGGCGTGTAGAATTCACCGCCTGACTTTCCCGCGCTCGAGGCGTACATCGTCATCAGGAACTCGTAGGCGTCACCAAACGCATCGATTTGCGCGGCACCGTGCGCCAGAGGAAGATCGCCGACGGCATCCATGATCTTCACGAGCTTCGCGTTGCGCTGAGCCACCGTATTGCCCAGCTTGGTCGAGTTGACATCCACGTCGTCGAAGAGGCCACGCAGGTCCGACTCGGAGCCACTACCCCGCGCCGAGTTCTCGATGTATCGAAAGACGCGGGCCAGAGTCTCGTTGAGATCCTCATCGGCCGCCGCGCGCGCCCGCACGTTGCCAAACAGGTCGGAGGGACGGATAAAGAACCCCTTCTCCCTGACGATGGCCTCACGCTCACTTTCCGCATCTGCATCGCTCAGGGCCGCATAGTCGAAGGCATCAGCATCCTCGGTGCTTCCACCTTCGGCCAGAATCCCGTCACGCTGCGAGCTGTTCACGTAATCCGTCAGATTCTCAGAGATGAAGCGGTAGAACAGGAATCCGAGGACGTAGCTCTTGAAGTCCCACCCATCCACGCTGCCGCGCAGGTCATTGGCGATGCGCCAGATCGTCTTATGCAACTCCGCTCGTTGGACCACTGCCGCCACTACGCCCTCGATTCCATCACCGGGCTCATACTCACCCGTTCTACTCGCGATGCGCACTCAACCACATGACCGAGGATGAGTGCACGCTTAGCTTACGCCTCGCCCCCACGTTTGCGCCCCACCCACCCCGGCGAAAAGATATAGTCGGCCCCGGCCTCGTCAATCCTTGAATGGACGAGGCCGGGGCCGAGTTGCATCTGAACGATTCAGTTAGTCTTCGTGTTCGTCAGGTGACGACCGATATAGCCGATGTAAACCTTGTGGGTCTTTTTTGTGTCCGCGTAGTAGTACATGCGTGGGGCGTTGCGGTCGTGGTGGGTGGGCGCGAAGTGGGTCCACATCGTGATCTCGCCGCTCGGGTCAACGATCATCGGCACTGGGAACACACGCTCACGACGCCAGCGCGAATTCCCTTTGACGGTGTCGCTCTCGTTGGACTTATGACGGTGCGGTGAACACGTGCGGTAGCCGTCGGGTGCCGCTTTGAGGAAGTCGTACACGTTACCATTCGCGAAATCACCGGCCTCCCGCGCACGCAAATAGTCGCGCAAGACCAGTATGTAGCGCCAAAAATCCTCCGCGTAGTTTCGCACGCTCAACTCGTCAAGCCGGAGCATCTCCTCCATCATCGCGTCCGGATCACCGAAGACAACGTGTTGGCGCACCTGCTCATGCTCCGCATCACTCGTCATCCAGTCGTAGAGTTCAACCATGTCTGCCGGTGGCCGGTCGAGCATATCTTCCGAGTATCGGTCGTCGGATTCGCGCTGATCTGGATGCGTAGCCTTCCACGCGAGATGACGGTTCTTTTGCTCCAACTCGCGAATCTCCTCGTTCGCATATAGGAGTCTGATCTCCATATCATCCTTATGCGACGTCAGATCTTCCACTTCGGACCTGAGGTCCGCGAGCTTACGCTCACTCTCCTGCGCCGCCTCAGCGAGGAGTTCCTGTGCGGCTTCTGTTTCCGCACGCGCATGATCACGTTCTCCCTCAAGTTCGATGCACCTGGCGGTCTTCTCCTCCAGTCTCTTCTTCAGCTGCGCGACGGCTCGTTCACGGTCCTCACGCACGCGCGGGTTCGCAAACTCGAGCACGTGCCCGATGAGTCCCCGCAGCTGATCGCTCCAACCAGATCGGGCCGCAGCGGGCTTTGTGCCGCAACGACGAACAAGGCCGACGTTGGGTAGGACACGACGCTTGGATGTGCGGGGCTTTCGCCCATTGTGTGTCAGAAGCGCTCTTGGCTGTGCGGCCCCAACCTCCTGGCGTGGGACTTCCTCACCTGCTTCTTTGCTGCGTGTTTCTTTATCGCACGCTTCCTCCAGGGGGTGGAAGGTTGGAATTGAGGCCCTGCGCTGGTCGAGTACCTTGTGGGCCTGGAGGAGTTCCTTGTCCAGCCCGTTGTCCCACAGGTACTCGCGCGGTGTTCTCGCGATCGTGCGTGCCAGCGCCGGGTGGAAACGTCCCTGCTCCTCGTCGTAGCCACGCAGGAGGGTCGCCGCGGTCAGGACCCTGTGCCGACGCGCATCGATCAGGTCTCCCGGCTGCACGCCCGGCAGGAACGTACGCAGGCTCCCTTGCGGCATGCCAAGCCCCTCACCGATCTTTGCGAGGTAGCCGGCATACACCTGCGGTGTCAGCAAGAAATAGGTGGCGCAGCCCAGTGAGTCACCCGTCAGCGGGGCCAGAATCTGGTGCCACCGGCTTTCCTGCTTCAGAGCTTCCGGTGTATCGCCGTCGGTCAGCGGCGCAGCTACGACCACCGAGGTTCGCCTGCGCGGATCACGGATCCAGCCGATGAGTTCCTCCACCTGGTTGGCGTCGTTGATTGGCTGGAGGGCATCCGACAGCGGCATGTCCCGGTCAAAGACTCCGCCCTCACGGATGAGATCACACACCACTCGTGGAGGTTTCGCGTCCCATTTCCCGTCGCGTGGTGGGACCACCTCCACCCAGATAACCTGCCGATACGCCGACTCCTTCGTGGCGCTCATCGCGTACAGGCGCATCACCCAGTGCTCGCCGTCCTGAGTGCGTTCCACTGTTTCAAAGAGCTGTCGGCTGTAGTGCTTGTCGGCAGAAGTCTCCCTCGTCTTCGTTACGACGAGGTCCATGTGTTGCCCTCGCGATGATAGAAGAGTGCCGAATCGGTAGACGCCCTCGTCGTTACATGCGGCTTGCTCACCCGCCTCCCACAGCGAATACTTGTCGTGCAGCCACTCATGGAAAAGCCGATCAGCGACGCGCAGCGCATCCTCCCGCTCACCTAGCTCCAAGACCGCTCGGTACCCACGTGCCATAATTCGCTCCCCCCTTGGGCGTCAATAGACGGAATACTTCTGCCAGCTTACGCCTACATAACAACCGTCACATTCGAACCAGGGTCGTGCTTATGAGTCGCACATCACACGCTAAACCCGGGCCTCGTCGATGGATGAACGAGGCCGTGGCCAGGCAGCCGGTCACCGCCTCCGTCGAGACCACCGGTACCAGCCCAAGCCCTTCAGAGCGTCATCAACCGATTCCTCGGTGCCGAGACGGTCGAGCGCCTCCGGGTTCTTGTGGTAATACGCGAGCAGACCCTTGACGCGCGAGGGGACGATGCGCAGGTGGGCGAAGGAGATCGGGCATTCGACATCGTCATCGGTCTTAATCAGCAGGGTCTTGCGCTGGCGATGAGCAATAACGGCAGGCTTCGCCGCCCACGGAATCGTGTAGCTCACGCCATCCTTACCGCACAGCATGACGGCATTCTCGGTGAGCACGATGCACTCCTGCCGCGGGGACGAGAACAAGGAACGGCCAACCGCCCCCGCAAGCGCGACGAGCACGCAAGAGGTCATCGCCCCTAGCCGCACCAACAAAGAGGACACCCCGACAAGCAACGAGAGCCCGAAGAGCACGAAACCCAGACCTGCGCACACGACGGTCACGATGCGCAAGACGGTCAAGCGCACGCTGGGCCGCACCGTCACACACCCATCAGGCGCCATGTCGACCCTCACCAGCCCACGGGACCAGCCAGCATCCACCGCCGCACCGGCAACGAAGGTCGCGGCGAACATGATCGACGCCACAGCAAAGACCACGTCACGCGCGAGGACTCCCAGGGCTGCAAGGAAAACTCCCACAAGAATGCCAATGAAGGCACCGGCCCACGCCTCGCTCTGTCGCCGATCCGACGGGTACACCGTAAAGAACGTGCCATAGTTCGGCTTGGGTGGGGCCGGCTCGCCGCCAGAGAACGAGGCCGGGGCGGGCTGGCCTGCCCGGGCTTGCTCGGAGCCTCGGTGCACACCATCCTCAGGATCCACAGACTTGCCGTCGAGCGGGGGTTCAAACTTGTTCACAACTCACCTTTCACAGCCCTCGCGTATCCGTCGCTGACACATTCATACTGTCCACCCGAGCACACGCCTCACATCGCGCACCGAGTCTGGTTGTCCGAGCCGCGCACGGGCTTGAGGGTCGTCACAATAGTATCCCACCATCTTCTTGAGCTGAGGTTTCGACAGGGGAAGGACTATCAGGGAAGCGATCTTTTCTCGATCTCCGCGATAGCGAATGAGAACCTGATCAACGCCGCGAACACCCGCAACGACAGGACGATCCTTCCAATAAAGAGAATGACAGATTCGGCGCGAATCACGGATAACCATTTTGCGCTTGGTTATCTCAATGCTCTCACCTTTGCCAGAGACAAAACGCATCAATCCAGCTACTTGTCGATGACAGCTCAGCAAAGCCAGAGCGACGACGCGTCGATACAGTCCATCCTCCAGGTGAATGGCACACCATATCCACCCACTAGTAAACAGGGAAAGAAGGAAAGCGATCACGCCGTGCAGATAAACTCCCATGGCGCTGAGCTCGATCCTGAGTTGCTGCCTACGATCATCATGGCTGATCGACAAAAATAGGCCACCCACATTATAGGCGAGAGGGAGTGACAGTCCGCTTAACACAACCATCAGAAGCAACAGTACACCGAGAGGCACCTTCCCCACATACAGTGCGACAACAGCACCGAATGCGACGAAGACCATAATTCCCATCGCCACCTTCTCGGAAAACGATACTCCTTCATCACGATCGGGAATGGCGTAGAACCGCTGACTACGCTTCCTCTTGCGTGCTATCCAGCCCATATCATGCGCTCACCTCGCTTGGACCAACTTTCGCAACAAGTTCCGCGTCGCAACCATCACGCCCCCTAAGAGATCGAGCAACGGACAGCCCCGAAGAACGGGGCCCTTAACAGTACTCGACATGTGCCCACAGGGCGTTCGACCGACAGCAGCATGACAGAAAAAGCAGGCATCATGTCGATCGTTATCCCACAGAAGGTTCACCAGCACTGACACTGCCACTCTCAGCTGCACCAGCTACAAGCATGTCTAGTACTCCGATCGCAGTGAGCAGATGAAGGCTCCCCGGCCTCGTAGTCGAGACCGGGGACCACTGGCGTGCTGGCACTGCGGCGCCGCGTTGCATCGCGTGCGTCAGGAGGGGATGACCTCCGTAGCGCTGACCTGGAGGATGCCGGACAGCCCGTCGATGTACTGCTTGATCTTCTTGCGGTTACGGCCGTCCTGCATGAGGTTGGGCAGGCCCTTGGTGGCGCAGGTGACCTCGACAATGACGCCGGTCTCGGAGGGGATAAAGCCGACGACGATGTTCTCACCGTAGGAGGTGAAGCTGGTGGGGGTGTCGAAAGTGATGAAGCGGGCGTTCACGTCCGCGCTCGTCAGGACTGCCTTCGGAACCATCGGGACGGCCGCCGTGGCCGCCTGGAACACCTGCTCGTACGGCAGCGCGTACTGGAATGCCTGCTTGCTTTCTTTCCAACCCATCAGTGTCTCCTTATGAACGCGGTTGATGTGTCGCCCACTGCGCCAGGGTGACGCGTGGGCCTGTGAAGAAGGGGGTGTCCTCACGCACGTACGGGCGCGCTTCGCTGTAGCGCTGGGCGTGTGTCACTCCTTCGAGCCGGTCCAGATTATCAGCTTCGATAGCGATAACGTACTCGTAATCCGACAACGCGAACGCGCAGAGCACGGATACGTCCACGTCCGGCTGCACGCCGAAACCGCGTCGCCCGTAGTCGGCTACGATGCGCGAGCGCTCCCCCGGCTCGATGAGATACCAGTCGTGGATGCCCACGAGGGGGAATACTGTCGCCCAGTCGCGCGCGTCGGCACCGAGGAAGCAGGCGGGAACGTGCCCGTGGAGGAATTCGGCGGGTTGGTGAACGCCCATGCAGCTCCAGACGGGTGTCAGGTGGCGTCCGAGGGCCGACGTGCGCAGGCGGTGATATGCGT
>QWCO01000799.1_pt1 | contig 12686 bp, 11 predicted proteins | sample 1972611 | NCBI WGS metagenome assembly QWCO01 (sample SAMN09866706, study PRJNA288562) | Human oral metagenome isolate term1_saliva, whole genome shotgun sequencing... | reverse complement strand
CAACACCTATGGCGTTGAATCTCCTTGCGAACGTTGACCCGGGGTAGGCTCGTTCCTCGCCAACCCTGGGCTATCAAAAGAACAACTCGTACCGAGTTGCGAGATGAGAGTATTCAGGGTGGTAGATATATCCATAGAAGTATTAGCATTAAATATATGGCGTTGCATCGTTATAACATTCATCATGAGCGATGTGTTCATTAGGATATTGGCGCATTTTGCTATTTATTTATTTGGATGTTGGCATCAATTGTATTATAAAATAAACGTTTTAACGCCGTAGGTGTTGCGCTTTTGATAGCCCAGGGTTGCCAAACGATAGTGCAGGCTACCCTGGGTTAGGGTATGGTTTGTGGGAAACAACGCCATAGGTGTTGCGGTTTCTTTGATTAATCCGCCATAAATCTCCTCGCTATAACCATGTTTTCTTAAAAAAAGCTCAACACCTATGGCGTTGAATCTCCTTGCGAATGTTGACCCGGGGTAGGCTCGTTCCTCGCCAACCCCGGGCTATCAAAAACACAACTCGTACCGAGTTGCGAGATGAAACAATTGTGAGGGTGGCTTTGTTGATAATTAGCGGCAAAATAAGGTAAGACCGGGTATTGCGTAATCTGCCGTATTTTACCGCATGAAATGACGCAGATTGTCGTGTGAAATGATGCATTTTAGGAAGTAAAGTGAGGCACTTTACTTGATAAAATACCTTTTTTTAGTATCTGTTTTTAGGCAGTTTGGCACGCCTTTTGAGGTTGTTTATACGTAAGTAAACTGCAATAATGGGATGTATAACGTCATTCTGCGTTACGTGTTCAGTTTAACCAGCTATCAATGAGGTGGAATTAATGAAAAAAACGATAGATTCTGTTTTGTAATCTCACTCGTTTGCAGTAACTTTGCAGCGTACAGGAAACAAGAATTTAAGTTATTATAGATTATGGCAAAGAAAGCTTTATTGATGATTCTCGATGGATGGGGAATCGGTAAACATGGTAAAGGTGATGTGATTTATAACACACCAACTCCTTATTTGGATTATTTGAATGCAGTATCTCCGCATGCTCAGCTTCTAACTTCAGGTGAAGACGTAGGTCTTCCCGCTGGACAGATGGGCAATTCTGAGGTAGGACACCTCAATATCGGCGCTGGAAGAATCGTTTATCAAGACTTGGTTAAGATTAACAAAGCATGCGAAACAGGAGACATTTTGAAGAATCCTGGCATCGTAGAAGCTTATTCTTATGCGCAGAAGTCGGGCAAAAAACTTCATTTGATGGGTCTAACTTCGACGGGTGGTGTACACTCTTCGCTCGCACATCTATTCAAATTGATTGAAATTGGCAAGGAATACGGACTCAAAGATGTATATGTTCATTGCTTTATGGACGGCCGAGATACCGACCCAAAGAGTGGTAAAGGCTTTATAGAAGAGGTTCAAAACTGCTGCCAAAACAATGGTGCTCACATCGCAAGTATTGTTGGAAGATTCTATGCAATGGACCGCGATAAGCGATGGAATCGTGTGAAAGAGGCCTATGATTTGCTTGTAAAGGGCGAAGGAAAGCAGGCTGATGACATGGTGAAGGCAATGCAAGAAAGTTATGATGAAGGCGTAACCGACGAGTTTATCAAGCCAATCAACAACAGCAAAGTAAACGGAGTTATCGAAGAAGGCGATGTAGTTATCTTCATTAACTATCGTAACGACCGCGCGAAAGAACTCACAGAGGTGCTCACTCAGCAGGATATGCCAGAGGAAGGAATGGCTACAGTGAAGGATCTTCACTATTATTGTATGACGCCTTATGACCCAAATTTCAAGGACGTTAAAGTGCTTTTCCCTAAGGAAAACGTAAAGGATACGCTCGGAGAATACCTCTCTCGACTTGGTAAAAAGCAGCTACACACAGCGGAAACTGAAAAGTATGCCCACGTAACCTTCTTCTTTAATGGTGGTCGTGAGGCTCCGTTTGAGGGCGAAGATCGCATACTTGTCGCTTCTCCTAAGGTGGCAACATACGACTTAAAGCCTGAGATGAGCGCGTTTGAAGTTAAAGATAAGCTTGTAGGTGCAATCAAAGAGAACCTCTATGACTTTATCGTTGTTAACTTTGCCAATGGTGATATGGTAGGTCATACGGGTATTTATAACGCCATAGCAAAGGCAGTTTGGGCTATCGATGGATGCGTAAGAGACGTTGTTGAGGCTGCAAAAGCAAGCGATTATGAGGTGATTATTATCGCCGATCACGGCAATGCAGATAATGCAATCAATGAAGATGGCACGCCAAACACAGCCCATTCACTTAATCCAGTGCCTTTTATCTATGTCACAAACAATAACTCTGCGACGGTAAAGAATGGCCGATTGGCAGATGTTGCTCCGTCAATTCTACACATCATGGGACTTGAACAACCAGATGATATGACTGGAGAGTGCTTGATTTCAGACAATAAATAATGCGTGATGGTAAAGATTGAAGAAAGTTGGAAGCCTTATCTTGGGTTGGAATTTGACAAGCCCTATTTTGTGGAATTGTCCAAACGGGTGCATGAGGAATATCAACATGCAACATGTTTCCCTCCTGGGAATTTGGTTTTTAACGCCTTCAACCTTTGCCCTTTCCATCAAGTGAAGGTGGTAATCATAGGCCAAGACCCTTATCATGAGCAGGGACAAGCTATGGGTTTGAGTTTCTCTGTGCCCGAAGGGGTAATGATTCCTCCTTCGCTTGTTAATATTTTCAAGGAGATTCAGCAGGATTTAGGCAAACCAATTCCTACGAATGGAGATCTCACTCGCTGGGCTAAACAGGGAGTTTTGTTGCTGAATGCCACACTAACGGTGCGTGCCCATGAGGCCAATAGCCATCAACGGCTCGGTTGGTCAACGTTTACTGATGCTGCAATTAAAGCCTTAAGTGACAACCGAGAGGGGCTTGTTTTTATGTTATGGGGTGGATTTGCGCGTAGTAAGAAATACTTAATAGACGCTCATCGCCATCTAATTTTAGAATCAGTACACCCGTCTCCGCTCTCAGCGAACCGCGGAGGATGGTTTGGAAACCATCAGTTTTCTCAGTGTAATGCCTATTTAAAGAAGACTGGGAAAAAGGAAATAGACTGGTAAGAGACTCTCCTCTGACGCGCTTAAAAGGGAAAAGTGCGGAGGTTTATCGTTCTTTTATCATACTTTGAATGTCATTTTTGGGTATCTTTACTAATGCCAGAGGCTGACATCTACTGCAAACAACATTATGAATAAAGAGGATTTACATATTATTCAAGTGGGAAACGTGTTGGTTTCTCCCGATATAATCACCGAGAAATTCTGTTGCGATTTAGAACAATGCAAGGGAGTTTGTTGTGTGGAAGGGGATGCAGGAGCGCCTGTTTCGCTTGAAGAGATAGGACGGATAGAGGATGCCTTGGATGCTGTTTGGGGCGATATGAGTGCTTCTGCGCAAGCCATTGTCGACAAACAAGGCGTGGCTTATACTGATGTTGAAGGCGATTTAGTGACAAGTATCGTTGGGGGAAAGGACTGTGTCTTTACATGTTATGAGAAAGATTGTTGCCTTTGTGCCCTCGAACGCGCTTATCGTGCGGGGAAAACTCATTTTGTTAAGCCCATTTCTTGCGCCCTTTATCCCATTAGAGCAAAGGAGTTTGGGCATGGACTTGTAGGGATAAACTACCACAAATGGGCCATTTGTAAAGATGCAGTGACGAAAGGTGAGGCGTTGAATCTGCCAGTTTATAAGTTTTTGAAAGGTCCTTTGATTCGCAAATTCGGTGAAGAATGGTATCAAGAACTATGTAAAGCTGCGGAAGAAATAGAGCGTTTAGTAGAATGCTAAACGCATATTATTCTTTCTTTTTATTTATTTCTCTCTTCCTTTTTAATTCTTTCTTCTGATTTTCGCTTAGAAGTTGATGTCTATTCCCGCATCAACGTTCGTATAATCTTTGCGTACTGGTACGATAGGAGCTGTGTCATAGATGAGTCGATAGCTCCCTCTGATGCCGATATGTGGTGTGATATGGTAGGCCAAATCAACGGCTCCACCGAATCGAGCGCTTTTGAAATAGCTGTCAGGCTTAGCTTGGTGGATTACGGTTGTCGTCAAATCCCAGTGTTCATTGATAGTATGTCTGAAGCTAAATGAAAGATGACTCTTGATGCTTCGGCTGTAAGCGTTAGCACTTATGCCTGCAGGAGGGTCGGGATATTGCCACTTTTCGAACTCATAAAAGAGGCCAACAGCAGCAAACAACAGGCAATGGTCGGAATGAATAAACCGATAGCGTGACTGAATTCCTGACGAAAGTTTGAACGTCATGCCTCTACTTTCCGCCCATTGTGATTCTGCATAGGGGTAAACTTCAAAGGCTTGATCCAGTAAGTAGCGGTATTCCATGTGCACATAACCACCACTTACGGTGATATTTCGCCCGTAAGTAGAGACTTCTAACTTGTTGATAAAGTTGATGATATGGCTCTTTTTAATTAGTACATTAAGGTTAGCCGTGTTCTTAACTGTTAGTATATTCTCCTTTTCTGTTTTGAAATCGAGGTCTGGTTGCAATGAACCTTGTATGGTCTTTGTGCTATCTATATTCATCGTTAGGTTCTCAGAGAAAAGCATTTGCGCTTTTGTTGTCGTGTAAACCATGAGAATAAAGAGCATGAAAAACGACCTTCTTATCATTGATTGATGGTTAAGTAGGTTATAAAATGTGGTAGCTGGTGTCCTGAATATCATTGTTTTGCTCTTCCGTTGCTATTATAAATGGATTAAATTTCTATTGTTCTATTCTTTCTTTTGGGTTACTCCTATCGTTTTCTATAAGCAGAAGGCGATACACCTACATGGTCTTTAAAGTATTTTCCCATGAAACTTTGGTTGGGGAAATTAAGCTCAGCAGCAATCTCTTTGATGCTCTTCACGGAATTCTTTAATACCACTCGCAGTTCTTGTACCATGTAATAATCAATCCATTCGTTAGGAGTTCGGTGACTAATTGTCTTTACTGCTTCCAACAAATACTTAGGAGTGATGTTCATTTGCTTAGCATACCAGTTGACACGACGCTCTGAACGGAAGTTCGCTTCGACCATTTTTACATAGTCAAAGAATATCTTTTCCATGCGCGTTGGAATGTGTTTATCGTATTGTTGAATACGGAATATGGCGTTACTAAGGTCAAAGATGAGCGCCTGGAGCAACAGTTTAACTGTTTCTTCGCGGAAATGATGGTCGACGTTATCAAGCTTTTGCTTAATGATACTAAAGTATTTACCGACTGTATCAACTTCATCAATCTCAAGTTCGCATACAGGATGATTCCTCGCGAATAGGAAAAGAGAAGATAATTCGTGTATATTTGAGATCACCTCTCGATAGAAATCGCGAGACATAATGATACCAACTCCCTTGAAATCTGTACTCCATTCATAGTTATCTGTGACTTCTCCGGGGTTGACAATCAATAGATCTCGTGGCTGAAGTACATACTCAACAGTGTTCAAAGTGTATTTACCAATACCCGAAGTACACATGCCAAGGAAGAGACAATCGACTTTACCTGGCTCGTTAGGTAATGGCATGTCGGCGATGTTATTAACCAAAAGAAGATCTTCATTGATATGGCTTCCTTCGTTATAACTTAGCAAGAAGCCGATGCTTAAATCTATCATACAAGGCCTTTATAGTTAAATCATTTGCTGCAAAGATAAGGAAAAAGTGGTGAATACTATCAATTTTTTACAAGAAAGGCAGTTATTCACTCCAACTTTGATGTAGATGTGTGCCGGTTTCAATGCCTTCTAAGCGTTGAATCTGATTGTTTTGAAACCATGGATTGCCTGTAATCCAAACGTTTCTAAACGTGCGGCGGGTGAATTTTCTATAGGCTTGTTCATCCATTTTCCCGTCACATTGATAGCCCAACCCATTGATATTGAGTTGTTCTTTCACATGAGCATCGCGCATGGTTACACGCACATAGCCCTCGAATCCGGTGTTAAACTCATAACAAGTAGTGTCACCTTCTACCACATAATAGGCTGGAAGTAGAATCTTTTTGATACATTCGGCTTGATAAGCAACCTTTCTTTGTTCAATGGGTTGATATCCTTCGGGCTTTGTTTCAATAGCTCCGGTCCAGCAAGCAGGTGCAAATTCATCCATGTTCCATTGCGATTGACTCTCATCAGGCGCATCAAACACTTCATCAAGTGTTGTATCTAAGCTCACGTTTGCCTTTCGACAGAGCCAACTACTGTCTGCAACGAGACTGAAAGGTTGGTCGTCTGATGTTCTTCCATAAAGGGAAATAGCTATCTGTTTGGGCTGGATATGGGGATAGGTGGGACTAAACCACACGCCAATCGTATTGTCTCCGTTCTGCAAAAAGCGTGTAACATTAAAACAAAGACTTATAGGATGATCGTCATTTTGATGCTCACGATAAGGCATTCTAACGTCGGTCGACACATTATAACCATTGATATAGAGGTCAAAATAGCCTGTCGTTGTAACCTCAAGCATTGCGAAGCGTGGTCTGATGGCATAATGATAGGTCTGCCGAAACCACACTTGTGAGGTGGAATCAGGTACAGGTGTGCCAATCCATCGTGGCAGAAAGTCTTGTGCTTGCAGGCAAAGCGTCTGCAAAAACAAGAGGAAACCTAATACGAATTTTGCCATATCAGAAATTAAAAATCCCCCTCCTGCAAGGAGGAGAGGGAGCTATGAGTTGTTGATACCTATCAAATGTTAAGCATCAATGTTTGCATACGTAGCGTTTTGTTCTATGAATTCGCGGCGAGGTTCAACGTCGTCACCCATTAACATGGAGAAGATTTCATCAGCCTCTGCTGCATTTTGAATGGTCACTTGTTTCAACAGACGTGATTTTGGGTCCATAGTTGTCTCCCAAAGTTGCTCAGGATTCATCTCACCTAAACCTTTATAACGTTGTGTGTGCAGTCCCTTGTCGTCCTCTTTTCCGTCAACATACTTATCAATGAAAGCCTGACGTTGCTGTTCTGTGTAGCAATATTCACTGACTTTCTTATAGGTACACTTATATAAAGGAGGTGTAGCGATGTAGAGATGTCCGTCTTCTATTACCTTCGGCATAAAGCGATAGAAGAGTGTCATGATAAGCGTGTCGATGTGAGAACCATCGACATCGGCATCGGTCATAATGATAATCTTGTCATAACGCAGTTTATCGATGTTGGCTTCTCGGTCATCTTCGCCCTCAACTCCAAAGCGAACACCGATACTTTGAATGATATTCATCACAGATTCTGCTTCGAAAACACGATGCCATTGCACTTTCTCCACGTTGAGAATCTTACCTCTTAATGGAAGGATTGCTTGTGTATAACGGTCGCGACCTTGCTTTGCTGACCCTCCCGCTGAATCTCCCTCGACGAGGAATATCTCACATTCCTTGGGGTCTTTATTAGAGCAATCGGCCAACTTTCCAGGCAAACCACCACCTGTCATAACGTTCTTTCGCTGAACGCTTTCACGTGCTTTGCGAGCTGCAATGCGTGCAGTGGCGGCCAAAACTACCTTTTCGCATATCTTCTTTGCTTCGATAGGATGTTCCTCTAAGTAGTTTGACAGCGCCTCACCAACGGCTTGTTGTACGGCACCTGAAACCTCACTGTTACCCAATTTAGTTTTAGTTTGTCCCTCAAACTGGGGCTCTGCCACCTTAATGGATATCACTGCAGTGAGTCCTTCGCGGAAGTCTTCACCGGCAATCTCTATCTTTGCCTTCTCAATCTGCTTTGCAATGGTTGGTTCTGCGTCTGCATACGCTTTCAAAGTACGTGTTAAAGCAGCGCGGAAACCAGTCAAATGGGTACCTCCTTCAATGGTATTGATGTTGTTAACATAGCTATGGATGTTCTCCGAATAGTCTGTGTTATACATAATTGCCACTTCAATTGGGATACCTTGCTTTTCAGTTTTCAGGTAAATCACATCGTCAAAGAGGTGTGTGCGATGGCGATCTACGTAGCGAACAAACTCTTTCAGTCCGTCTTTTGCATGGAAAACCTCCTGTCGAATCTTGCCTTCTTCGTCATGACGCATATCTGTTAGTGTGATGCGTATACCCGCATTAAGATATGCAAGCTCTCTCATTCGGCTGGCAACTATATCCCATTTGTAAGTCGTTGTAGTGAAAATGGTGGGATCGGGCCAGAATTGTTGGCGTGTTCCGCGTTTAGTTGTCTCGCCAACCACCTTTACTGGGTAGAGCGGTTTACCCTTTTCGTATTCTTGTTGATATATCTTTCCATCGCGAAATACCTGAGAAAGCATGTGAGTAGAAAGTGCATTCACACAACTAACACCCACACCATGCAGACCACCGCTTACCTTATAAGAGCCTTTATCGAACTTACCTCCAGCGTGAAGTACGGTCATTACCACCTCAAGTGCAGACTTATGGAGTTTCTTATGCTCATCAACGGGGATACCACGACCATTGTCTTCTACCGTGACGGAACCGTCTTCGTTGAGCGTAATCTCAACATCTGTGCAGTAACCTGCCATTGCTTCGTCGATAGAGTTATCCACTGTCTCGTTAATAAGATGGTGAAGTCCCTTCTCACTAATGTCGCCAATGTACATGGCTGGACGCTTTCGAACAGCTTCAAGACCTTCAAGGACTTGGATATTCGAGGCGGAATAATTTGCCTCGGAGTTTTGATTTTCTGCCATTTATTCTTAGAATGTGATTTAATTGCAAAGATACTAAAAAACTAAGAGATAGAGAAACTTTTATGCGCTAAAATATTTTAATGGATAAGGTGTTATAAGTTGAATTTCATGATGAATGAAAACTACTGCAAAAAAGTGTTGAATCGTAATGCAAAATGCGTCATATTACGCGATAAAGTGCCTTGTTTTATATGGTAAAATGCCTTATTTCGCACAGTAAAATGCCTTGTTTTGCACGATGCTTTGCCTTGTTTCACACGATAAAGTGCCTTGTTTCACACGATGATTTGCCTCAAATCAGTTTGCTCTTAATTATTAACAATGTCAACACTTCTAATTAAGCCACAAACAATCCCTTTCATTTTCACGACTAACTACTCCCCTCCCTCTTCGGGGAGGGGCTGGGGGAGAGGCCTTGTTATTTTTCCTTTATAGCGTTAATGAGATGATATTGCTATGCAATAGCGTGCTTACAAAAGTCGATTTTGATATGCTTTCTATCGTGTTTTTCAGTCTTTTGTTGTCCCAACACTATACTTTTATAAACAAATAAAGGTCGCAATTCCCCTTGGAATTACGACCTTTATCTATAAATAAGCCTTGCTTGATTAGCTGAGCTTATTGATATGTAGAGCTAAACCAGACTTAAGGTTAGCAGCTTTATTTGCATGAATGATGTTGTTCTTTGCCAACTTGTCGAGCATCTTCTGTACAACTGGGTACAACTTAAGTGCTTCTTCCTTGTCAGAAAGCGTGCGAAGCTTACGAAGAGCGTTACGCATCGTCTTAGCATAGTACTTATTATGCAACGTTCTTGTCTTTGTCTGACGTATTCTTTTGACTGATGATTTGTGATTTGCCATCTTCTGTTTCCTTCTATTTTATTTTACTTGTAGTCCCTAGCAGAGTCGAACTGCTCTTTAGAGAATGAAAATCTCTCGTCCTAACCGATAGACGAAGGGACCATGTGGCTATTTTGCGGGTGCAAAGTTAGCGTTAATTTTCGAATCAACCAAACTTTTCTTGAAATATTTTTCAAATGGGGTTGTTTTTTCATCTTTTTCATGTAACTTTGTCATCTATGTTGATGAAAACGAAGGCTATAGTGCTTCATGCATTTAAATTCGGTGAAAACAAGCTGATGGTTGATGTATTTACCGAGCAACAGGGACGCATATCGTTTGCTGTTCGCATTGTAAACTCACCGAAAGCAAAGATTAAAAAGCAATATTTTCAGCCTTTTTCTGTACTTGAAATCGAATATGATTATCGGCAAAAGACAAACGTTCAGACGTTCAACAACGTAGGGATTGCCTATCCGTTTGGCTCAATACCTTTCGAGCCGCTTAAGCTTTCGATTTGCTTTTTCCTTGCCGAACTGACTTCTTATGCCACACATGGCGAGCAGGAGAATACTCATCTGTTTAATTATATCGTTTCAAGCATCGAATGGCTTGACCGATGTGATACAGGGTTTTCTAACTTTCACCTCGTATATATCGTTCATTTATTGCGCTTTCTTGGCTTTTATCCCAACCTCGAAGATTATCAAGAAGGGTGTTGTTTTGATATGCGTAATGGTTGTTTTGCAAGCACATTGCCGTCTCATCACGATGTTCTTTCTTCGCAAGATGCCTCACTTGTTGCCACATTTTCACGCATGGACTATGCCAATATGCACCTTTTTAAGATGTCACGTGCCGATAGAAACCGCTTTTGTGATATCGTTTTAACCTATTATCAACTGCATATTCCAAAGTTTCCTGAACTGAAATCCTTGCAGGTATTAAAGGAATTGTATTAATTGCTGTAGCTTTTTGAGCAACGATGTGCAGCACATTGTTCAATAATATCGCTTTTTAGGCACCGAAATAAGCTTCAAGTTCGGTCATCGCTTCACCTTCTTTGTTGTTCAAATCCTTGATGAGTTGCCCCTTTTCCAACAGCAGAATGCGAGACGAAATGTCTGAAACAAAGTTTAGATTATGGCTTGACAGGATGACGGTTGCCCCTGTTTCTTGACAGAAAGTGTGTATCATCTTGGCGATATGGATTTGAGATGACGGGTCAAGATAATTGAAAGGCTCATCCAAAATAAGTACTTTTGGGTGGATAAGCATTGCACCTATGATGCCAATCTTTTGTCGGTTGCCTTCTGAAAAGTCACGAATATACTTCTTAGTACCCAGGATTTCATCGTGCATTAGAATGTTATAAGCTGCCAACCGCTCATCAATCGTGTCCTTACTCAAGCCATATACATTGCCAATAAAGGTGAAATATTCCTCTGGAGTGTAGAAGTCGATGAGGAAACGGCCGTCAATAAACGAGCCCGTATATTGCTTCCAAGCTTCACTTTCGTTTACTTTCATGCCATTGCTCATAACATATCCTTCGGTGGCTTGAATCAAGTCGAGTATCAATCGCATGAGGGTTGTCTTGCCAGCCCCATTATTTCCAACGAGACCTACAAGCTCTCCGCTGTGTATGTCGAGTGTAGGAATGTCGACAACGGTGTGAGTTCCATACACCTTTTTTAGGTCTTTGATTTCTATATCCATGTTGTTTAATTCATATTTTGTAGTATATAATAATCTCAACTCATGCAAACGCTTCAATATGAGGATAGACTTTATAGCCTTTTTTCCTTCTTTTAGAAATGCCATAAGGCACTTCTTCCCTTCTTAGGAGGAACAGGTTGCACTCTTTACTTCATGAAATCCTCCATTCGTTTGTATTTTTTAGCCATGAAACGATGGGCTACCCATTGGATGAATGGGCGCGAAAAAGCCAGCATTGTCAATCCGATAGCCGAGAGAATTGCATCAACAACGAGCGTGTTGTCAATGAAAACGATGAGGCAACTATAGATAATAATCGGGATGATGAGAACAAACGCATAGACATTTACACCCATACTGGCTCCTTGATAGTTGAAGAATGCCGAGCTAAAAAGGTCTATTCGCTTCGAGAAAAGACATGTTGGCATGTATAAAAGGTTTATTCCTGCACAGAAAATAAAGGTAGATAACACCATCAGTGGCGACCAATAGCCTAAGAATATGCCTGGAACAAGCAGCAGAGTTGCCGTTAGATTTAGGAGCATAAAGAACCAAAACTTCCGCCAAAGCATGTCGAAAACCGAGATGGGTTTCGTCATAAGTCCGTGAAAGAAGTTACCCTCTATGGAGAAAACCCTTTGTCCTAAGATGAGCGAAGAGAACATAATAGTCATAAAAACATATATGCCTTCGCCCCCATTTAAGTCATTATCAGGGTCTATTCCCATGCTTCTTATGTATGCTTGCACTGACATGATGCCCAAAAGTAGTAGTTCTCCTCTGAGCAACCGCTTTGAACGAAGCAGTGAAATATACTCCATACTGAAGAGAGATGAGCCTCCAATGCGACCCACCTTTGATGTTTGACTGCGTTGTTCGTTGTAATGTTTGACGTAACAAAGGTAGGCATAGACGCTAATTCCAAAGCCTAATGTGATAAAAAACCATGCAATGGTGCTGCCGATGGCGCCTAACCAGTGCATGAAAAATATCATAAAGAGCGCTGAAATGCAATAGTAGAAGAGCAGCATCAACCATAATGGCAGCTTGTATTCCCATCCTTGAGCCTTTCTAACGCCTGTAATCATCAAGCCATCTGCAAAGTTTTGTGTCAGAGATAGGCAGAAAGCAAGAAGTGCATAGCCTATCGGCATGAGCATCTTGCCTATGATCAGCACCATGACGGGAATGAACCAATTGAGATAATCAACAAGATTCGTCACGAGCAGAAAGTGATTCCATGTGGCCTTTGGAATGGGCTTGGAGCGCAAATAGTCATCCATTCCTGCGGCATCTGTCTTTAAGAGCAACTTCATCCATAGCTCAAAAGGAGACAAAATCACGACAAATGGGACTATGATTAGCCCTATCC
>QWCO01001366.1_pt1 | contig 12710 bp, 11 predicted proteins | sample 1972611 | NCBI WGS metagenome assembly QWCO01 (sample SAMN09866706, study PRJNA288562) | Human oral metagenome isolate term1_saliva, whole genome shotgun sequencing... | reverse complement strand
ATAGATGAAGCAGTCTGCCTTTTCGGCATATTTGTCTTGTAAATAGCGGAAGCGTTTGTCATCGGGCTTTTCCGAAGCGCAGGCTTCGGAGACGAGGATGTCGTCAAACAGGGAATACAGCCCCAAGGCTTCCAGTTTCAAGCGTTGGGTCAGGCTTCTGCCGTCGGTAATCAGCGCGCGTGCGGCGAAGGGCGCGGTCAGCTCGGACAGGAAATCATGCGGGGCATACGGCGTCAGCGTCGGGCGGTGCAGCCGGTATTGCCACAGAAGAACCTGTTTTTCCGATTCGTTGAAACCGCAGTGGCGGCACAACTTGTCCAGCCAGTCTTTGCCGTCGGGGTCGATACTGCGCCATAGGTCGTCTGAATTCCAATCGGGATACAGGGCGGCAACAGTATCGACGACCGCACGGATACCGGACAGCTTGTATTCGTATTCCGAATACAGGGTATCGTCCAAGTCGAAGACAATGACGGCGGTTTCGGGATTAATCGTTTTCATGAACCAAGACCTTGGCATCGTAGCGCAGCATGATGAGGTTGTTTTCCCAGTCGTCTGAAAACGGGATTTCTCCGTCGCCGAGATATTCGCGCATCAGCCAGCCTGGATAATTGCCGCCTGCGGCATACGTCAGCGGGAAGCCGCCGCCGAAGCGGGGGTTGATTTCCACGCCGTAGAATTCGCCGGTTTCTTCGTTGCAGAAGAACTGCGCCGTGATGCAGCCGCGCGCGCCTTCCAATACCGACATTTTTTCCAGCAGCGTTTGGTAGAGGCTGTTTTTGCGGGTAACGCCTTTGCTGACTTCGCCGGAGCGCACTTCCAAGCGTTTTCGCGGGATGGCGCATTTCAGACGACCTTCATGGTCGTAATACATATCGACGGTAAACTCGGCAAATTCGTTTTCGATGTCGATAAGTTCGCAGAACATCAGCTTGGGGTCGTCCACGATTTCAGGTGTCAGGCAGGCGGGCGTGTCGATTCGTTTGGCGCCGATGGCGCGGCTGCCGTCGTAAGGTTTGGTGAAGCAAGGGAAAACCAACTTCTCGCGGTCGTAAATTTCGGGCGAGCGTATGCCGTAGCGCGCAAACAGGTCGGCGGTTTTCCGTTTGTCGCGGCATTGCGCGATGAAGTCCGAATCGGAAACGACGATGTGGATGCCTGCCGCTTCGAAGCGTTCGCGTTCGTCTGCCAGCTTTTGCAGTTCGGTGTCTATGGTGGGGATGATTAAACCGATGTTTTCGCGTACCGCCAAATTGAAAATGCTGTCGATATACGAATCGTCATTGATCAACGGTACTTCAAACGAACCATCCGAAACATGGCAGGCGGAAGACATGCGCGGCACCAAATCCGTCGTCAAAATCTTGACGTCGTCTGAAAACTTGGCAGCTTCGGTTTGAAAATCCTGTACCAATTCAACGCGCCTTCCCGCGGAAAGGATAAGTACGTTATTTTTTCGCATCAGTGTCATTTCCTGTGAAATAGGGCATGGTGGCTTCCCCTTCCGCCGAAATGCCTTCTTTGATAAAGACTTTTTTGACTGTCAAAAACAGGATTTTCATATCCAGCCAAAAACTGTAATGGTCGATATACCAAATATCGTGTGCGAACTTTTCGTCCCACGAAAGCGCGTTGCGCCCGTTAACCTGCGCCCAACCCGTTACGCCAGGTTTCATTTCGTGGCGGCGGTTTTGAAATTCGTTGTAAAGCGGCAGGTAGCTCATCAAAAGCGGTCGCGGACCGACCAAGCTCATATCCCCTTTTAGAACGTTCCAAAGCTCTGGAAGTTCGTCCAAACTCGTGGCGCGCAGTTTCTTGCCGAAAGGGGTCAGCCGCTCGCTGTCGGGCAGAGGGTTGCCGTCTTTATCGACCGCATCGCGCATGGAGCGGAATTTGATCATTTTGAACGGTTTGCCGTCTTTGCCCGGCCGCTCTTGGGTGAAAAATACGGGTTCACCCAGGTTTTTGCGGATGAGGTAGATTAAAATCAAAAATACGGGTGAGAGGAAAATCAGTCCCGAGGCGGAGGCGACGATGTCAAACAGGCGTTTGAAGAATTTACTCATGGGCTAATCTTTCAATCAGGTTGACGATTTTTTGATACGCCACGTCGCGCTTGAAGCGGCGGACGATTTCGTCGGATTGAACGGGGTCGTTTTTGCGCGCCAGAATGTCTTTGGCGGCTTGGACGAAGCTGTCCACATCGCCGGAACGGTAGTCCGCATGCGGCAGCAGGGTGAGGACTTCGGCAACTTCGTCTTTGACCTGGCTGTTTAAAATCGGTTTTTGCAATGCCATATAGTCGGACAGTTTGTTGGTTATCGACGCCATGGAGTAGGAATGGATGGCATTGACGGAGATGTCGCAACCTTTGGCAACCGACATCATCTCGGCGTAGGGAATGTAGCCGTAAAACCGGATGCCGTCGCAGGCGTATTGTTTGAGCCTGTCCAGATCAGGACCGCCGCCCATGATGTGCAGCTCTACATTTTCGCCGTCGTCCAACAGTTTGCGGATGCCTTTGCACACGGTTTCCACGTCATAGCTGTAACTGAGCGTACCCAAGTAGAAGAAACGGGTTTTGCTGTCGCCTAAGTCTTTTGCCGGTGCGGCATCGAGTTTCGGAAAATCCGCGCCGATATAGACGACTTCGCCGGGCACGTTCGGATTGGCTTCTTTGGCGCGGTCGAGGTAGGTCTGCGACACGGCAACCAATGCGTCAGCGTAGCGGTAGGCACGGTTGGCACGAGAAGAGAAGGGCAGCAGGTTGTGCGGAATTTTTTTCAAAAACGGCACGACCGAGGAGAAAGACTCCGGCCATACGTCCTGCACGTCGATAATCAGCTTGTAGCCCAAACGCGCTTTGTGTTCGCCCAAAAGCAGGTTGGTGGCAATTAGCGGGTAGGCGGAAAAAACGACGTCTTGCTCGCCCGGACGGCAGTTGTTCAGCCATTGCTCAAAATTTTTGACGAACACATGATGGCTTTTGACGCGGTCTAGCGAGACGTTTTTGCCGTAGCCGCTCTCTTCCAGCAGCATGACTTTCAGACGACCTCTTGAGGCAGATTCGGCATCTTCAGGTCGTCTGAAAGATTTGTCGTAGTGTTTGAAATTGCTGGTAATCAGCAGCACGTCATGAGACTGCGACAACAGCTCGGCAAGATACCAGAAGCGGTTGAAATGCGGCTCGGACGGGAGCGAGCAATAGGGGGCGACAATGGTGATGTTCATATTTTCAGACGACCTCACATATCGTAAGCGGCCATTGTGGTGCGATAGATTTCATCATCGGAACACAAGGTCTCAACGTGTTTATGCAGGGCTTTGCCCATTTTTTCGCGCAGCTCGGGCTGCTTGATGAGTTTATCGACGGCTTCGATAAAGGCTTCGTCTTCGCCGAAGGGGTAGCAGTATCCGGTTTCGCCGGTAATGACCATTTCGGAAATGCCACCCATGTTGTAGGTCACAACGGGCGTGTCGTAGAGGCCGGCTTCAAGGATGTTGTTGCCTACACCTGCGCCGTGGTCGCCGATACAGTGCGGCGTGTTCACCAAAATATCCACGTCTTTGAAAAAGCCTGTCAAATCGCGCACGCCGCCGAGGAAGGTAACCTTGTCGTCTATGCCCAAACGCTTCGCTTGCGCTTTCAGATTGTCCATCTCTTCGCCTATGCCCGCCACGTTCAGGCGTACGGGCATATTGCGGTCAATCATTTTCTTAAAGATGTCCAACATCACATGCACGGCGCGGACGGTGTCCAAGCGCGACAGGGTGCCGAGCATGACGTACTCTTTGGCGGTTTTTTCAGGAACGTAATCAGCTTTGTGCAAAGCGTTGTAGGTGTAGGCAATGCGGTTGGCAGGGAAGCCGTGGCGGATCAGTTTTTCCTGTTCGTGTCTGCAGTTGCCGATGATATATACGCCCAGCTTGTCGAAAAGTTTGGCGATTTTCGGATAAGTTTCAGCATCCAGACCACGAGCGTGGTAGAACACTTTGGTTTTGGGAGAAGCTATTTTTGCTGCGATGGCGCAGGCAGGAACGATGCGCGCCATTTGGCAGTGGACGATGTCGGGTTTTTCCTGTTTCAACATCTTCATGTAGGCGAACATGCCCTTGATGTAGCCCAAGATGCCGCCCTGATAAAAATCAATAGGACGCCATTGGATGCCCAAGGCTTGGGCTTCTTTGATGAGCGGGCCATCGGAAGAGGCAAGGACGACCTCGTGGCCGCGCTGCCTGAGCAACCGTCCTAAGCGGAAGGTTGCGTTTTCAGTGCCGCCGAGGCCGGACATGGAAGTAGTCAAAACAATTTTTTTCATAGCGTGTTTTCTATCAAGGGGTGTATCGGTACGCGTTGTACGGCGTATCGCGCTGCGGCAGGACGCTGTACAGGAAAATCAAAAAGCAGGGCAGCCAGATGAAGGGCATACGCAAAATGGTGGACGGGATGAAGCCCGCCAAAATGAACAGGCCGATTGCCGCCAAACCGATGGCTTTTTGTTTGTTTCGCAGGTTTTGGCTTAAAAAGACGTTCATTGCATACCAAATGATGTAGCAGATGAAGCCGATTAAGGAAATGATGCCGAAGCCCAAATACAGTTCGATGATGAAGCTGTGCGGGTTTTCAAAACCGAGGCTGTCGCTCAAATGCCCGCCGAAGTATTCCTGAAAGTTTTTAGGACCGTAGCCGTAAAGCAAAAGCGGCGGATTGCTCCAGAAGTAGTTGTAAATTTCTTGGCGGTAGCCGACCGAGTTGTCGCTTTCCAAGTCGAACAGGAACAAATACAGGCGGGAAGAAATGTTTTCCAAAAAGACGTTGCTGTTCATTGAAAGCAGAAAGTCGGCAATGTATTGCTTCGGAATCATCGACAAAATCGCGCCTGCAACGCCGACGGTCAGCAGGGAGAACAGTCCGTTATTGCGGTAAATCAGGTTCAATAAGAACAAAATGATGTAACACATCGTCGCCGTGCGTGACGCACTGGCAAAAATAATCGCACCCAAACTCAAAAACAAAATCCAGCCGAACAGATGTTCTCTTTTGCTGACGCCGATATTGAAAAATATCAAAACGGAAGGGGCGAAGCAGAGGGCGGTCGTCCCCAAGTTGTTGGGGTTGAAGAAAAAGCCTTTAATAATACCTGCTTCAATCGCCAAAATTTCGTTTGAGTTGACAAACTGTGTGCCGGTCAATACTTCGATCACGGGCGGAATAATGATAAAGGCGCAAAAGAAAATCAACAGCCTGCGTATGAAGCGCAAAGGGTTTTCGTGTCGGCTCAAAATCAGATACAGCAAGTAAAACAAACCGGCAACCGACAGGAAGAAAAAGCTATCCATGACCCTCACCGAATCCATCGGCGTGATGAGCAAGTGGATGGCACTCCAACCGGTCATCAGTCCGACAGCCACCAGCATGAGTCCTACCTTGCTGTTGAACGTTTTGTTTTCAATGAAGAAAATCAGCAGGGTGACAGGCGTCAGCAGGAGGGTTAGCGGATTGTCGATACGCGGAATCCCCATTTTATACGACAGCATCGGTCCCAACATGTAGGCGGTAACCATCGTATAAAGCATAGTAATGTATATATTTTGTTTTTTAATTTTCACGTTGCTTCCTGAAATTTAGGTCGTTCCAAGAGCTTTATTATATGCAGAAATGATTTGTTCGGTAACAGGACGCTCTCCAAATTCTTTCAGACAGTTTTCGCGCAACAGGCGCGGGAGGTATTTTTTTCGGTTTCGATAGAGGGAGATAAGCGCCTCTGTCAGCGATTTTTGGTCTTCGACGTCAACCAAAAGCCCATTGGATGGATTGACGATAGTCTCGGGACCGCCACAGCGCGTCGCGATAACGGGCAATCCTTGCGCCAAAGCCTCGATGAACACGACACCGAAAGTTTCGTGGCGGCTTGCCAATACGAAAGCATCGCTGTGATGCATCAAATCCAAGACTTCTTCGTTTTTCAGACGACCTTCAAAGATAACGTTGTCTTCCAAGCCCAAATCTTTTGCCAAACGGTGCAGCTTGAATTCTTCGTAGCCGCCCCCGCCGATTTTCAGTTTCAGGTTCGGGTAGGCTTTGACTGCTTCGGCAAAGGCGGGCAGTAGGATGTCGTAGCCTTTTTTATGTTGCAGGTGTGCGACCGAGCAGAAGGTAAAGTCTTCGTTGGCGGGTTTGTCGGCAAGGTCTATCGGCGCTTCAAAGCTGGCGGACAGGATATTGGGAACATATTGCCACTCCAATCCTTGATATTCTTCTTTCAGCAGTTCGGCAAAGTCACGGCTGACGGCCAAGCGGCAGGCGGCGTTTTGGGCGGCTTCATACATCAGCGGACGTTGCCAGTCGCGGATGAGTTTGCGGGCGTAGGTGGTGCTGTGTTCGGTGATGACATACGGGATGCCGGTTGCTTTGTGGATCTCGTAAGCAATAATGCCGCCGCTGTTGACGCAGTGTGCGTGCAGAACGTCGGGCATGCCGTGGTCTGCAACGTATCGGCGGAACAGTTTCATACTGGCGGCGATTTCCCGTTTGCGGTCGATATACGGAATGCGCGGGAAGAAAAACATGCTGTCGTACACATAAGTCGGTACGTCTTTTTCGATGTAGGTCCTTATTCCGTAATTTTTCGGGTTGAACGCAGTTTTCGCCTGAGTTCTGAACGAACGGAATATCGGTGCGACGACCCCTACTTTGACTCCGGACCTTTGCAAGGCTTGTGCCTGCTGGCGGAAAAAGATTCCGTTGACGTCGTCCGGAGTGGATGGATACCAAGAAGGAATGATTAATGTATGCATGATAATACCTGTGTCGGATGTGTCAGCGTACAAGCCGCATAGGTTGCGGACAGGGCACAAAATCAAAGATTCTCGGTGAGTAAGCGTTTTGTGGCGGCAGAATCAAAGCTGCGCACGGTATGGTTGTTATTGTGTTGAATGTTTTTTATTCAGACGACCTTTCACTGCCGATAAAGCTGAAGAAAGTTGCGTTTTGTATTTCAAAGTCAGGGCAATCAAACCTGCCAGCCAGATTAAAGCAAAAATGTAATAGTTGCCGGTGTTGCCGAAGTAGGTATAGCTCAGGCACAAAATCAGGCAGAGTGCGGTATTGATATAAATTTGCCGGCAGGGCAGCTTTTGCCACATCCTTGAAGACAATTCGGTCTTAATGAGCATAAACACCCAAAAAGAAGTCGCGCTTGCCATTGCGGCACCCCGTGCGCCCAGTATTGGAACCAGCCAATATAGCAGGCCGAAGTTCAGCAGGAATGCCGCAATATTGACTGCGGTAATCAGCCAGGTTTTTTTGACGACGTTCAAGCCGATACCGGAGACTTCCGTCAGCGTATAGAACAAAGGAAACATCATGCACGACAGTAAAATAAACTGTACCGATGCATATTTCCCGGGAAGAATCCAAGTGACCACCGGCGAAAAAATACCGATAAAGCAAACCATCGCGCTGATGAGGGCAGTCATCGACAGGGTAATGCCGCCGATTTTGTCGAGGTTGGCGTTGTCTTCAACCCATTTGAACACCAATGGCGCCCATATGGTCGAGAACACGCTTTGGAAAATCAGGGCGACAGCGCCGAAGCTGACCGCCATCGAGTAAATCCCCAGTTGCTCCAAACTTGCCATCTGTTTCAACACAAAGCGGTCGATGGAAGTCAGTCCCCAGTAGGCGAGATTGCCGAATGCTAAAGGCAGTCCGTATTGCAACCCCATTTTGTGCAGCTTTGCCGACCAAGGCGAACGGATGGCGGCGGCCAAATCGGTTCGGGTTTGGTAGATCAAGACGGCGACGGTCAGTATTTGGGCAACGGTATAGGCAAAGACCAAGCTGGTGGTGTGGGTAGGGATGCCGATTAGGATGAAGAGCAAAACCAAAACCAAAATCAGGAATTTCGGTGTCAGCTGGCTGAGCGAGAAAGCAATTGCCTTTTCCTGCATCCGTAGGATGAGCGAGAAAAAGCGGGTAAACAGGGTGGTCAGTAAGAAGACCAAAAACAGAATACCCAGTTTGGCATTGTTCAAGTCAAAAATGATTTCAGACGGCCAAGAGGGATTCCACAAAAGTATCAGCAATCCCCCAACAATGCTCAAAACAAACGGAGACAGGCTGAAGGATTTGAACAGCGCAGCTTTGTCTTCTGCAGCGTAGTATTCGCGGATATACGCCTGATCCAAACCCAGCCCCAAAATCAGCATGGTCAGAGCGGATATGGTTTGCAGTAAGACGATACGGCCGATGTCTTCCGCAGGGTAGTACCATGAAATCAGCGGAAGCGAGAGTATGCCGAAAGCCGCGCTGCCTATCGGGCCTAAGGCATAGCCGAGTATTTTTTTTATATTCATAAATAGGTGGGGTTTGTTGCGGACAAGATTTTCAGACGACCTGAAAACGCAGCCGCATCATGCAAATAAGAGCTTTCTTAGGTCGTCTGAAAACAAACGACCTAAGAAAGCCGACTGCCTGCCGAAGCTTGTCGGCAAGCAGTCCGCCTGAATCGTCAAAGGTGTTATGCCTTCACGACTTTCGGGTTTTTCGCAGGGAATTTGCCGCGCGTATCGACAATCAGTTTGGCGTGTTCGGCAATCATGTCGTAGTCAAACTTGTCGTGGTCGGTGGTCAGCACCACGCAGTCGTATTTCGCTACGTTTTCCGGCGTCAGCGGTTCGCTCTTCAGGTCGAAGTAGTGATGGCCGGGGATGTATGGAAATTCAAGTACATGCGGGTCAGAGTAGGAGATGTTCGCGCCCAGTTTGTGCAGGCGGTCCATCACTTCCACAGACGGGCTTTCGCGCATGTCGTCCACGTTTTTCTTGTAGGCGATACCCAAAATCAGGATTTTGCTGTCTTTGATGGAACGGTTGTGCTCGTTCAAAGCCAGTCCCACTTTGCCGATGACGTAGTCGGGCATGTGGGAGTTCACTTCGCCTGCCAACTCGATGAAGCGGGTGTTCACGCCGTATTCGCGCGCTTTCCAAGTCAGGTAGAACGGATCGATGGGGATACAGTGTCCGCCCAAGCCCGGACCGGGATAGTAGGCAACGAAGCCGAACGGTTTGGTTGCCGCGGCGGCGATGACTTCGTGAATATCGACATCCATTTTGTCGGCGACGATTTCAGGGGTATGACCGCCGATGACTTTCGGAATGGTACGGGTTTCAAAATTCGGGTTGCCCGGGTCTTCGCGTTCCGGAGAGTACACCAAGAACACGTCTTTACCGACTTTCAAGCCGCCTTCTTCAACGCGCGGCAGCAATTCTTCTTCGGTTGTGCCGGGATAGGTAGTAGATTCCAAAGACAACACTTGACCGGCGCGCAGGTAAGGTTTCACCGCGTCGGTGGTGTCGATAACGAAACTCATGTCCGGCTCGCGGTATTTGTTCAACGGAGTCGGTACGCACAAAATCACGGCTTCCACTTCGCCGATGCGGGAGAAGTCGGTGGTGGCTTCAAACAGGCTGTTTGAGGCTGCGGCGATTTTCTCGGCAGGAATATGCTCGATGTAGGTTTCGCCTTTGTTGAGTTTGTCGACTTTGGTTTTGTCGATGTCGAAGCCCAAAACCTGATAACCGATGTCCACATAGCGGAGCATCAGCGGCAGGCCGACGTAGCCCAAGCCGACGATGCCGATTTTGGCGGTTTTATCTGCAAATTTCTGAATGGTAATATTTTTCATGACAAGTCTCATGTGATGGAAAAGGGCGTGCCGCACAGTGCAAAATGCCGCAGCAGAACCCCGGCCGGCAGTCATAAAAACAGCAGGGTCGGAATCCGTTTTGTCGGTGTCGAAAATAAATCTTTCCCTAAGATTGGTTTTGGACGTAAAAGTTTTGCATGTGCAAATGCAGCATTGCCCGACGATAATGGAGTGTTGGGAAATGTTTATGCAAATATTATAATCAAGCTGGGCGGTAAGATTTTGAATTGTATTATTTTTAGCGATGACTATACCGTTGGTGACTAAATATAATATCGGAAATACAAATAATTAATAAAAATTAGTATTAATATATTTGCGTAATTTAACCTAAAATTAATATTACTAAGGTATATGTTGAAGCGGTATTTGTAACACTGGCAAGCAAATCAGGCGATGCAGTAAAACACCGTTGCTTCTAACAAAAAGGTCGTCTGAAAACCAAAAATCAGTTTTCAGACGACCTTTGTTGTTTATGAATCAGCTTATTTTTTACGCAAAACCCATTTTACGTCCTGCCCGATCAGCTCTACCGAACGGCTTTCCCACGCGCCTTCCGAAGTCAAAACGGCGGGGTTGGCGGGGAGGGTGAGCAGGCTTCTGCCTTCCCCTAAGATTTTCGGCGCTTGGTACAACACGATTTCGTCTGCCAAGCCTGCTTCGATAAAGGCGGAGGTCAGCGTCGCGCCTGCTTCGACCATAATCTCGCCGTAGCCCAGCTCTGCCAACTGAGGCAACAGGGCGGCAAGGTCTATGCGTCCGGCGGCGTTTTCAGACGACCTCAAGAGGCGGATATGATGGAACGCGCGGTATGGTTTGAGACGTTCTTCATCATCGACGGCGGTTACGATGACGGTGGGGCTGAGGTCGTCTGAAACCATGTGGCTACCCAACGGCGTTTGCAATTTGCTGTCCAACACGATACGCGCGGGCTGGCGCAGCGTCGGGAAGGTGCGGACGTTGAGGTGCGGATTGTCGGCAAGCACTGTGCCGATGCCGGTTAAGACGGCGCAGCTTTCCGCACGCAAGGTTTGTACGTCCGCCCTTGCGGCTTCGCCGGTAATCCAGCAGCTGCGTCCGTCGGCGAGCGCGGTTTTGCCGTCCAAGCTGGCGGCGCATTTAACGCGGACAAACGGGCGGCCACGTTCGATACGGGAGAGGAAGCCTCGGTTGAGTTCGCGCGCTTCGGTTTCCAGCAAACCGCTTTCGGTGCGGATGCCTGCGGCTTCCAGCATTGCCAAGCCTTTGCCTGCCACCAGAGGATTGGGGTCGGTCATGGCGGCGACCACGCGCGACACCCCCGAACCGATCAGGGCTTCGGCGCAGGGCGGCGTACGGCCGTAATGGCTGCACGGTTCGAGCGTCACATAAGCCGTCGCTCCGCGCGCCATTTCGCCCGCCTGCCGCAGCGCATGCACTTCGGCATGTGGTTCGCCCGCTTTAACATGAAACCCCTGTCCGACGATTTGGCTGCCGTGTGCAATCACGCAGCCGACGCGCGGGTTGGGTGAAGTGGAAAAACGCCCGAGCCGAGCAAGGGCAAGGGCGTTTTGCATCATTTGGGTATCAATACAATCAAACATAATTTGGATTTCTTAAAGTTTTCCGTTTTCAGACGACCTTTTCTTTCGCCGTATTCCGTTCATCAAAGCATTAACGCGACAAGCTCAATTCTTTCAATACTTCCGACAATTCCTTCTGACCCACGTGATGGCTGTACGCGCAAACGGTATAAATATTGGCTTCGTGAATGGCGATGCAGTATTGGTGGAACGTACCTTGCCGGTCTTCGCGGTCGGTTTGGTAATTCATGCGGTTGTCGGTGGCGATGCCGACGCGGACATTTTGAGTCTCGTCCGATTGCAGCGCGGTTTTGAGTTCGGCGAAATAGGCTTTGGCATCCGTTTGGGCAGGGCCGTTGTTCGCCGCATAAATGGTAATGCGCGCTTCAGGGTCGTGTTGGAGCAGAATCAGACTGGAGGCGGGAACGTTTTTCGGATGGAGGGCGGAATCGGCGATGATGTCGGTGAAGTGGCTGTTGTGAACAGAGATGGAAATTTTGCCGTCCATGCTCGTCAGCGTTTGAACCGTATCGGAGGCGGCTTTCGACACCGCATCGCCCTGCTCGGGGCTGCAGGCGGCAAGGCAGAATAGTGCGGCGGCTACGGATAACACTCTTTTCATAAACATCCTCTTCATCATCAACACACCGCTTTCAGACGACCTATTTCCCGTCAGTCTGCACCAGCGTGGCGATTGCCTGAGTAAACTCGGACACGTCGTTGAAACTTTTATACACGGAAGCAAAACGGACATAAGCGACCTGATCGATTTTTGCCAATTCCTCCATCGCCATTTCCCCCACCATGCGCGACGGCACTTCCTTGTTGCCCGACTGATACAGACGCTGCTCAATCAGTGCGACCGTTTCATCGATTTTTTCCTGGGCGATCGGGCGTTTGTGCAAAGCCCGTTCCAAACTGGTTCTCAGCTTGTGCGGATTAAACGCCACGCGCGTACCGTTGGATTTAATCACCTGCGGCATCCGCATTTCGACCGTTTCAAACGTACTGAACCGCTGCCCGCACTCCACGCAACGGCGGCGGCGGCGGATGCTGTTCGTCTCTTCCAAGAGCCGCGAATCAGTGACTTGAGTATTGGGATGCTGACAAAACGGACATTTCATAAGTTTTTGAATTTATTTGTTTGTGAAACGGAATTGTAGCCGATTGAGCTATTCCCGTATAGTCGGTGGGTTTATTATGGGTTGAAGGGGTCGTCTGAAAACCTTGAATCTGGGTTTTCAGACGACCTCTTTGTTTTAAACGGATACGCCGACGGCGCGGGCGATTGCCAAGCCTTCTTCTACGCTCATATAGACGGGTTGTTCAGGACGGTCGCTGCGGGCGATGTCGCCTTGTCGGAACATGACCAGTTCGTCCACTGCCAGTTGCGACCAGGTTTCGTCGCGGGTCAGCGGTAAGGTGGCGATGACGGCGA
>QWCO01001022.1_pt1 | contig 12724 bp, 11 predicted proteins | sample 1972611 | NCBI WGS metagenome assembly QWCO01 (sample SAMN09866706, study PRJNA288562) | Human oral metagenome isolate term1_saliva, whole genome shotgun sequencing... | reverse complement strand
GGTCTTGATAAAGACGGTAAGCCTCAGCACTGGGCTCCTACGCAGACTATTGAAGTTCGTAAGGGTACCACTGCTGACAAGGTAACGTATGACTACCTGAAGAATAACGGCCTTACCTACGATGCAGCGGGCGGTTATTTGTCTTCTATTACGTCGCCTTCACAGGGACTTACGCTTGCAACAGCGCAGGTAGATGGCGCCTATAAATGGTGGCAGTTCTTTGTAAACGGTCAGCTTTCGGACAAGATGGCAAACAATGTTACCTTGGACGAAAACACTACCATTACCTGGACATATGGTGGTCAGGATAGCTCCATTCCAACTCCTCAAAATGAGTTGGTCATCAATCCATTTGCTGAGCACCCTAACCACGAGGCATCTTGGAGCGGTTTTGGTAGCGGAAACGGTTCCACTACTACGCAGAGCACCCCCATTAATTCTGCAGCTCTTCGTTGGAGTGTCACTGAAGGAACTCAGAATACACCTGGATTTATTTCTGATCAGGTCATTGTTAAAGACACTGTCTATTACGTAAGCGGTTCTACTCTCAAAGCAGTTGACGCTGCAACAGGTAACCTTATTGCCGAGGCACAGATTGGCTCCAAGGTCTCGTACTTTGCACGTCCTCTGTACGTTAATGGCATGATTGTTGTTGCTACCGATGATGGATGCCTTACCGCATTCTCGGCAACAACTATGGAGTGCATCTGGAAGACAGAGCCGCTGGATACCACCAATGCGCTGCAATCTGTTTCTAGCCTGACGGTTAATAACGGCACCATCTTGGCTGAGTTTACTAAGATGAGCGGATTTGACGCAGCTGGTGGCTACATGGTTGCTGTTGACGCTACAACTGGTGCGCTTCGCTGGAAGCAGAATGCACATCCTGCAAACATTCCTGGAGCAACCTCTGGTCAGCCTTCAGGTTATTACTGGTCTGGCGCAGCGGCTTCTGGCTCTGACTTTATGATTGGCGACGAGTCCTCCTCTGTCAGGCTTATCAACGGTACAACCGGTGCCATTGAGGCTGAGCTTAACCTTGGCTCACCAATTCGCGCAGGTATTGTTCCTGTCTCTGTTGATCAAAACGGTAATGGAACCTATCTTGCCGTAACCAGAAATGATGGTACGCTGCACCTTATTAGAAGAAATGGTTCTTCTCTTGTTGAAGAGAAGCAAGTCAAATTTGCAGCAGAATCCACCTCTACACCAACTATCAGCGGTTCTAACGTCTTTGTTAACGGCGTCGATGCTGAGGGCTACGGAACTATCTCTGTGATTTCTCTTGACACCTTTACGGTGATTGACCAGGCTCGTGCTGGCAAGGGTAAGTCTCAGAGCACCCCCCTTGTTTCTGTTCAACAAAACGGTACCTATGCCTACTTCACAGTAAACGGTCTACCTGGTGGCGTATGGGTATACAAGTTGGGCACCAGCCGAGCAGCTCAGATTTACACTCCAGATAAAGATCACCAGAACTACACCACATCGTCGGTCATTGCAGATTTTGAGGGCAATCTTTACTACACCAACGACTCCGGCACGCTTTTCTCGCTTATTAATCAGAAACCTTCTGGCGAGAATATCCAGCCATCTGGAGACATTTTTAGCAGGACAGATTCCACAGCTACAAACGCGCCAGCTCAAGATCCTTCATCTCCAGCTGCGCATGAAACTTCCTCGACCACCGCTGCGAGTGCTGGTGAGGAGGTTACAAAGGCTCCATCTGAGAACAAGACTGCAGACACTAACTCTGACGAGAAGCAGCTTCCACCTACTGAATACTCAAATAAGCAGGCCGCTGCCCCACAGCAGGTGTCCTCTGCGCCTACCATTCCACTTCTGAGTGTCTTTGGTTTCTTTGCTTCTGGTGCAGTTCTTGCAGTGTTTGTAGTGTTGCTTAAGAAAGAAACTGCTGCAATTCACCATGTTTCCAATGGCCGAGGCCAGGTGAGATAGTGGTTAAGCTCACAAGAGAATCCAAACGGATTCTCTATTTGGCAGCATCAATAGTATCTTTTGTGTTCATGCTTTTCTTTGCATGGACATTAGTCCAGTATTTCTTTACGCCCGCTTCAAGCACTTCTGCTCAAGAAGCTCCTACCGCACAAGGTCAGACGGTAGCAGGTGCTTCTGGCACGCAAACAGACTCTCAGACGTCACAGACGCAAGGGAGCTCTAGTTCAGACGCTCAATCAAATGCTGATGCGTCTAAAACGCAGGATTCTTCTAATCAGAAAACGTCGGAGCCTTCTAACTCTGGTAACTCAACAAACGCTGTAGCTGCTCCTCGTAAAGAGAATAGTGCGCTTTCTGTAAGTGTAACGGTTGACGGCTCTGCAGCCAAAGGGTCTTCATTTACCGTCAACCTCCAGGTGCAAGAGGGTACGTCAGTCTATGACGCGTTGCTTGCAAGTGGAGCCGGGGTAAATGCACGTAGCACGTCGTTTGGTATGTATGTTGCGGCTATTAATGGACTTGCAGAGCGTGACCATGGTCCACAGAGCGGTTGGGTATATTCGGTTAACGGTGTTCAGCCTAACTACACGTCAGATGCATATGTTTTGCACGACGGCGATTCGGTTGTTTGGACGTACGTTAACGCGGTGAACTAATGAATCACGCGCGCACAAGCTTTTCTCGCCTTCATCCACTTGCTACGGTTGTGCTGTTTGGATGCGAGGTTGTGCTTGCTGCATTTTCTTTTCAGCCTCTCTGTGCGCTGATTGCTTTTCTAGGAGCGCAGCTGTGCACAATCCAGTTGTTTGATACCAAACATGCTGTTAAACAGCTTGTTTGGTATGCTCCAATTATTATATTGATGGCGATAATCAATCCGTTTTTCTCGGCATCTGGCTCTACCGTTTTGTATTCTTTTGGACACACACAACTGTACGTAGAAAGTCTGGTGTACGGAGCTACCTCGGGCCTGGTGCTTGTAAGTACTTTGAGCTGGCTTGAGTGCCTGTTTGCAGTAGTATCGCCGCTCGAGATGTTGCAGCGATCAAGCGTGCGCTTTCCAGGATTACAGCTGGTCTTGAGCCTTTCTGTGCAACTTATGCCACAGCTACTTTCTGACCTGATAACAGCTCGCCAAATCCAGTCAGCAAATACCGCAGCTAGAAGGTGTGATTCTGTCGCGCAGTCACATCAGCAAAGCCGTGTTCCAAGTCAAAGCCGTCTTTTGAGCGCGAGAAAAACTATTGTGCAATCAGCTACCACCATTAACGCAGTGTGCATGAGCGCGCTGGAGAAGTCGATGAGTACGTTTCAGTCTATTGTGTCCCGAGGTTGGGGAATGGCAGGACACAGGAGCAGATGGAACACTGAAGTGCTTGACGCCTATGATACTGTGGCATTGCTGGTATTTACTTTCTTAAGCGTTATAGCAGCGGTTTCTTTGTATATGCTGGTACAAGCTTGGCAGTTTTATCCCACTATGTCAGAGTTTCAGGTGAGCTTTTGGTATCTGGGCGTAGTGCTGTTTACCGTTTTACCAGCAATTTTTGTGCGTATTGATACTGTCTTATGGGAGCAGTCTGTATGAGTGAGCATTCTTCCTATATTCAGAATTCACTTACTTCTTCAACTAGTAAAGAAGTAGTTCTTGCTATTCAAAATCTCTCGTTTGCGTATGCTCTAACTCCAGACCGCAACGTTGTAGAAGATTTTTCCTGCGAGGTTTGTGCTGGTCAGATTAGTCTATTACGGGGACCAACGGGTTCAGGCAAGTCCACCATTTTGAGCCTCATTAAGCCCGAGATTGCGCCTCAAGGTAGGAGAGAGGGCTCCATTATTGTTTGCGGCCAAGAGGTTTCTACGATGACGCAGGCGCAATCCGTAGACACCATTGCATTTGTGCCGCAAGCCACTTCACAAGCACTTGTGTGTGAGACACCTTTGAAAGAGCTGGCTTTTGGCCTGGAAAATCGAGGCGTTTCAGAGAAAGAAATGCGTCGTCGAATTTTTGAGACGGTCAGTTTCTTTGGTATGGAATCGCTCTTGCACAAGCGCTGTAACGAGCTTTCCGGGGGAGAACAGCAGCTAGTAGCCCTTGCTGCAGCGCTTGTCATGCGCCCAAAGCTGCTTTTGCTGGATGAGCCAACCTCGCAGCTGGATCCGTTTGCGCAGAAGAGTTTCACCGCGCTCCTGGAGCGAGTGGCGCGCGAGCTCAACGTTGCCGTGCTTGTTGCCACCCACGACGTTGCCGCGTTCGAGTACCTTGCTGACGCGCGCGTCTGTCTTGGTGGCGAGAAACCCGATGCGCTCCAGATAGACAGCTCTTCTCGCCAGGCGCTCTGTCCTCGCAGCTCCGCGCCAAACCAAGCATCCGCCGTGGCTGACAGCACTCCCGTGCTCGAGTTCAGCGCCGTGACGTTTGCGTATCCACAGAGTAATCAGCTGGTGCTCAGCAAGTGCTCGCTTGAGGTCACGGGGCGAGAAATTCGTGCGCTTGTAGGCGGCAACGGCTCAGGTAAGTCAACGCTGCTAAAGCTTGCAGCGGGCGTTCTCCGTCCAAGGCGCGGACATATCTACAACCAGCTCCAGCAATCCCAAGGATACATTCCACAAGATCCTGAGCTGCTCTTTACCTGCCAAAGTGTGGGCGAGGAGCTTGCTCAGTGGCAGCAGAGTGGCGCCTATTCTGATCAGGATGTTGAGGAGCTTCTGGAAGCTTCGGGACTTCTTTCGCGAACAACATATCAGAAGCTTATGTCTTCTCATCCATACGATCTGTCTGGTGGACAGCAGCAACTCTTAGCCCTCGTAAAAGTGCTGCTTACAAAAGCGCGTCTGCTTATTCTTGACGAGCCAACAAAAGGCTTGGATGCCCCAACCAAGGATGCTGTTGTCAATTTGCTTTCTCGTGCACAGTCAGAAGGTGCAACCATAGTAATAGCAACGCACGACATGCAGTTGATATCGCGCGTTGCTGATAACGTTTCTTTAGTATTTGATGGCCAGATTTCTCTGACAGAGCCAACTTCAGAATTCTTTGAGAACTCTTGGGTATGGTCGGCGGAGTAGGTGGCTAGAACCTTAAGAACGGCTCCTCATCCTGGCCAAGCTCCTCAAGAAGCTCATTGTCAAGATCGTTGATGTCGCCAAACTCCTCGTGTTCATGCTCCTCTTCATCTTCCTCATGATCGTGAGTATGCTCATTGAAGCCGTAGGCATTGGCTGTCTCATCATCAAACTCAAGTGTTGGAAGAGCGCTGGTAATGCTGCACAGACCAACTCCTGCAGGCATAATCTTTTGCCACTGAGCAATCAGAGGAGTGGTAGGAACTTCTCCCAGCTCAACAATAGAATCCAAGAAAATCTCTTTTGCGCCGTCGAGCAGGTCAGATGAATTTGCAACCTCAATGAGGTGCTCCGAGAAAAGCTCAAGCGCGTGATCTGTGGAATCTGCCTCAACAATACAAGGCATAAGACAATAGTTGTCCGAAGAGTCAAGCTCGTCGTTGTAGCTAAAGTTTCCCAGATAGATCATGAAGACCTCCTTGTTGTAGTTTCAAATCATCTTATGCCAAAATAAGATAGACCTTCTCGATATTTTTATTTTGACGGTAAGCGTGAGGTTCTTGTGGATAATCGGCACACGTTATCAATAGCTCTAGAAGTTGTGGCACTCTTTGCTACACCTATTATTCTTGCTGTTGAAATGATATATTTTCCCGATTTTACCGCGGTATCTTCAATTATTTTGGCAATCATTTCAGTTGCATTATTTATGTTAAGTTTTGAGGCAAAGAAGCCCTCAGTTGCCAATTTGGTACCTACTGCCGTCTTTAGCGCCTTAGGTGCTGCGGGAAGAATTGCCTTTGCGCCTTTCGCATATGTAAAGCCTGTTTCCGCAGTTGCTATCTTCGCGGGAGCGTTTCTTGGCAGGCATGCGGGCTTTTTGGTAGGTGCCTTATCTGCGCTTCTTTCAAACGTTTTCTTTGGTCAGGGCTCGTGGACGCCATGGCAGATGTATGCGTGGGGACTTGTTGGCTATCTGGGAGGCCTTCTTGCAACTTTGACCTCAGCTTGCCCTGCATCTTCTAAGCGTCCATCCGTCCAACAAAGCGAGAAACCCCACAAACTTCCACCTTTCTTGCTTATGATTTGGGCATTTATATCCGGACCATTCTTTGGCCTTGTAATGAACGTGTACTTTGTTATTGGATTTGTACATCCTTTAACGCTTGAATCCGCTCTTCTCGCGTTTGCGGCTTCAATTCCGCTTGATCTAACGCACGGCGTAGCAACGCTTGTTTTTTTGATTTTGTTATGGCTTCCATGGCAAACATCCGTTAGCCGAATCCTCACAAAATATAATCTCACTGGTAGGAGCTTTAGATAAGCCATCTTTTTCCGTTTACCTAAAATGCCTTCCATTTTGCGACCTTTGATCTAGACTGTATTCACTGTCAGCCCCCAGAATGTGGGGGTAAAAATGCAACCTACATCTATCCTTACTGCAACGGCAAACTCAACACTTGAGCTGCTTGCTCCTACGCGCTGCGTTGTGTGCGAGAAACCCGGCCAGCTCCTCTGCGATGAGTGTCGGGCAAAGCTGCCATGGATTTCTCAGCAGTGGGCATGTCCTAATTGCGGCGCTCCATACGGGAAGCTTGTTTGTTCAGAGTGTGCAGATAAAAAGAAACGACCTGTTCAGTGGGAGAGTAGAGCGGTCATTTGTGCCATGGGATTTAAGGGTCCTCCTGCACGGTTGATTTTGACGCTTAAGGATGGACACGAGTTTCGACTGGCACCGGTAATTGCTGCAGCCATATTGTGTGCGCTTGAAGAAGCCTCAGCATGGAAAGCTCGTGACGGTACCTCTCGCTTTGATAGTTCAAAAATTGATGGCGTTTCCTTTATTCCAGCAACTGCAGAAGCGTACGCGCGCAGAGGCTTTGATCATATGGAACTTGTAGCTCAATCGTTTTGCCAGCTTACAGGCTTACCTTTGTATGACGTGCTTATACGTCCTCATGCAAAGGACCAAAGAACACTCTCATCCGCTCAAAGGCAAATAAATTTGAAAGGAAGTATTGCTTGTACTGCGCCGGTCAATCAATCAAATATTTTACTTTTAGATGATGTTGTAACTACGGGAGCATCAATTAGAGAAGCCACTAGAGTACTTTGTGCCGCAGGCGTGCATTCTGTAACCGTAGGCGCATTAGCTCGCGTATGGTGAGTTACCTATGGTTGCAAACGGCTATACTTGATAAGTCTTTTCAGGTCTGTGGTTGCGAAGTTCTCTGTGAGCTTTTAGTCCATGACAGACGAGGTCAAAGGGATCCACGTAAGTTTGCGTGTGCGCACGTAAACGATCATGGCTCGTCCTAGAAGTAAGCCATACCGCCTGTTATATCAAAGAGACAAAGGGTCTCGCAGGCGAGAGAACTACTAGTGGAGCTGCTGCGGTAGCAAAGCAAACGTTCCAGTATGCGAGTGTGGGGTCAAATACCAGGTCAGCTGAAAAGACGCCTGAATAGAAGAAGGAGTTCTGATGACGCGCGGTAAAAGTTCTCTTAAGGTGTTACTTCTTATAGCACTTGCTGTTGTTTTAACAGGATGCTCCATTGGTCCTATCAACATTGATCTGGATAAATGGTTCCACGTCAAGTCAGTGCAAGAGGCAATCCAAGAGAAGCGAGAAGCCCGTCAGCAGAAGATTCCTGATTCCTCACTGCACACAGCTGGCACTTTGACCGTTGGTCTACGTACTCAGTCAGTAACAGCTCCAATGGTTGTGGCCTCAGAAGCTGGAACATTGCAGGGAATTGACGTTGAAATAGCTTCTGCAATTGCAGATCAGCTAGGCGTAGACGTTAAGTTTGTATCAGTTAACGGACCAGTAGATGGCCTACAAGCAGGCTGCGACATTGTCATGGATGTCAGAAGTGGTGAAGACTCAACAAGTACGCTCATTTCTGGTTATGCTGAGTATGCAACAGCTCTTTTCCATAAGGGTTCAGAGACAAACATTACTGCTGATAGTTTGAGTGGAAAGTCAGTTGGCGTTCAAACGGGTTCTTTGTCTGAGCGCGCAATGGGTCAGGTACTCACGGGCATGTCTGTTCAGGGTTTTTCTAACCTAAATGATGCTTTTGAAGCACTTGAAAATGGTTCCATCGATTATGTGGCCTGTGATGCATATGCTGGTGCTTATTTAGCAGCAAACAAAGATATTTCTATGGTTGGTGTCGTTGACGTTCCATCCACGATTGGTATTTCTGTAGCAACAAGTAACAAAGCTCTCGCTACACAAATTCAGCAAGCTCTTTCAGCTATTCAATCTGACGGTGTCGAGGGAGTTATTAGAAACAAGTGGATTGGCACCTTGCCACACCTCTCAACTACCAATAAGATTTCTGGTCTTGTGGAAGTTTCTACGCAACCTACCAGCGCTGATTCAGCTACATCTTCCTCTGAGCAAAATTAATCGCACATAAAGAGAAATAGTCTCTAACCGTTTACCGCTCAATTCAACTTTTTATGGAATGATTGACCGACAAATGGGTATTGTTGTTATACAGACATCAGTTAGAAGATGTCTCGTGTATCCGATAGGAGGCTCCTATGGTGGACATCAAGATTTCGGGACGCAAGGTAAGCATTTCTGAGGCTTTGCACACACACGTAGATCAGAAAATCGGTGATGCTCTTAAAGTATTTGACATCACTCCTATGTCTTGCGATGTAGTTCTTAGAGTAGACAAAAACCCTTCAAATCCAGATAGAAAGACAGCTGAGGTTACGGTATTTGTTCGTAACAATGTTGTTCGTGTCACCGCTAGCTCTGACGATATGTATGCGGCTATTGATGAAGCAGCAGAAAAAGTCTCCAGACAACTACGCAAGTACAAGACAAAAGTTGTTGAGCGCCGTCATCATGTAAAGTCTGAGCGCGGAGTTGCTCTTACACAAGAAGATCTTGCCAATCTCATTGAGATTCCAGCTGAAGATCTTGATGACCAGCTTGTTCGCGAGAAATACATTGATCTTGAGCCAATGACAGAAGAGGAGGCGCTTGTCCAAACTGACCTTCTCGGCCATGATTTTTATGTCTTTGTTAATTCTTCCACTGGTTTGACTAATGTCATTTACCATCGTAAAAATGGTGGATACGGAATTATCAAACCTAAGATTGAGGAACCAGATGTTCAATAAAAAAGATAAGGCCGAAGAAGAAATCAGCGAGGTTGCCTTTGAAGACCTTGAGCCTACTGAGCTTTCAGCTGCATATCATAAGCCCAGTAACGTTCGAATCATCATGGACTCCTGCGCAGACTTTGCTCCAGGAATTGCTGAACAGTTAGGTGTTGATATCATCCAGTTCCCTTATGTGGGACCAGACGGAGAGCACTATGATGACGGCTGGAAGAGCATTAGTGCACATGAGTTCTTTGAGGGCATGCGCAAAGACAAAAAGCTGCACTACACCACCTCTGCAATTACTCCTGGTCATTACCTTGAGGTCTTTGAGCGTGCTGCAAAACAGGGCACACCAACGGTGTATCTTTGCTTTACTTCTGCGCTCTCTTCATCCTACTATGCAGCTGAACAAGCAGCAGATATGGTAAGAGAGAAATATCCAGACTTTGAGATTTACGTAGTCGACAATGGTGCACCTTCGTCCGCAGCTCAGCTTTTGGGTCTTGAAGCAGTACATCAGGCCAATAAGGGGCTCTCGGCAAAAGAGATTGCCGAGTGGGCAGAAGATGCTCGTAACTACATTCATGGCTATTTAACACTTGAGACCTTGGATGCTCTTGCTGCGGGCGGTCGTATTCCTGCAGCTGCAGCAAATATTGGTGGCAAGCTTGATGTAAAGCCAGAGCTTACCTATGACTCAACAGGAGCTCTTACCGTCAAGACAGTGTGCAGAGGCCGCAAGAAGGCACTCAAGTCTCTTATCCAGGACTTTAGAGATAGCTATTCTCATGACACTTCGCTTCCTGTTGGCATTATTTCTGCAGACGCACAGAAGGACGCCAATTGGCTAGAGGCTCAGATTCGTAAAGAGAAGGGCTGTGAGGGACTTACCATTATTCATAGCCAGGTAGGACCAGTCATTGGTGCTCACGTTGGACCAGGCATGGTGGCTATTGTCTTCTGGGGAACTGACCGCCGCGAGAAGCTTTCGCTTTCTGACCGAATTGCTAACAGGGTTCGTAAATCTAATTAACGGGTACAAGGTATGGGGTCGCTCTTTGGAGCGGCCCCAGTTTGTATATTTATTTCAGTCTGAAAGGACTCATACATGGCACTGAGCAAGAATGCAAAGGTTGCTTTTATTGGAACAGGCATTATGGGTGCTCCTATCGCAGAGCACCTTATTTCTGCTGGTTATGACGTTACTGTTTACAACAGAACACCAGAGAAAGCGCAAAAGCTTGTCTCGTTGGGCGCTCACGTTGCAGAGAGTGTGAAAGATGCTGCAAAAGACGCTGATGTTGTCTTTACCATGGTTGGTTATCCAACTGACGTTGAAGACGTTTACTTGGCAACAGATGGTCTTATCCGCGTTGCTAAGAAGGGCGCTTACCTTATTGATCTGACTACTTCTTCATCTCAACTTGCTCGTGATATTCACGATGCTGCTGAGATTGAGGGAAAGCATGCATTTGACTGTCCAGTTACGGGCGGTCAGAAAGGCGCTCAGGATGGTACTCTTACGCTGATTGTCGGCGCAACTGAGAATGATGTTGAGCCAGTACGCGCTCTTCTCGAGACCTTCTCGGCAAAGATTTTCTGCATGGGTGGTGCTGGCAAGGGTCAGACTGCAAAGCTTTGTAACCAGGTTTCTCTTGCTTCCTGCATGATTGGCTACGCAGACGCAATGGCCTTGGCAGAGCAGGGCGGACTTGACGTCGAGCAGATGCTTGAGGTTGTTGCAATAAGTCGCTTGAGGGAGACTTCCAGCCAGGATTTTTGGCCGAGCACTTCCGCAAGGATATTGCGCTTGCTCTTGCTCAGTCTGAGGACCTTGAGATTACCCTCCCTGGTGCAGAAACTGCGTTTACCCTCTATGACATGCTCTGCCAGATCGGTGGCGCTCGCAAGGGCACTCAGGCAATCTCACTGCTTTATGCTGATGAGGCTACGAGCACTGCAGCTGGTCTTGACTGGTCACTTCTTGAGAGCCAGGAAGATGAGGGTGAGCACGAGTGCTGCTGTGGCCACGACCACGAAGATGGTGATCACGAGTGTGAGTGCCATGGTCACGGACATCATCATGAGCATCATCATGAGCATGAAGGTCACGAGCACGGTCATGACGGCCACTGCTGCCACTAAGTGCTAACCGCAAAGGACCCCGATTATGAGTGATATTTCTACTCCTCAGAGCTCTATTGCGGTTTTCATCGATTATGAAAATTTGGCACTAGGAACAGGTAAAAGAAAGAGAAACGGTCATCAAGAGCCAGGCCATCTTCCAGAGATGAAGCTCATTATGGAGAGGCTGGTTGATAAGGGTCGCATTACTGCCAAGCGTGCATACTGCGATTGGCAGCGCTTTCCAAATGCTATTACACCCCTGCATGAGCTTGGTATTGAGCTCATTGAGATTCCAGATAGGGCCTATACCGGCAAGAACTCTGCCGATATTAGACTTGCGGTAGACGCTGTTGAGATGTGTCTTACTAAAGACCACATTGACACATTCGCTGTGCTTTCTGGTGACTCGGACTTCTCGCCACTTGTGGCAAAGCTTAAAGAGGCTGGTAAAACAGTCATTGGCGTTGGTATGAAGGAGTCTACCAGCTCGCTTCTTGCTGAAGTTTGCGACGAGTTTATCTTCTACGAGGATATTTTGAGTTCTGGCAGAATTCCAGACTTTAAAGAGAAGGTACCTGTCGAGAAACACGACTGCTATCAGCTCTTATTTGAGACCATTGAGTCTTTGGAGCGCGAAAGCGAAACATTTATTTATGCGTCTCGTTTAAAGGAGACTATGCGAAGGAAGCGTCCACAGTTTGCTGAGGCAACTTATGGATATCGTTCGTTTACTTCTCTTTTACGTGAAGCATCGAGCCTTGGATTTATTAAAATTCATGAGGATCAAAAAAGCGGCACCGTTGTCGTAGACGGATTTAGAGAATAAAGGGTGTTTTAGAGAGGATTTAGGTTTCATGGCAGAAAAGAAAGAAACTGCTCAGAAGCCAAAAAAGGCTTCAACTAAGGCAACCGCAAAAGCGGGCTCTACAAAGGCGTCAAAAGAAGAAAAGCAACCTGCTAAGAAGGCTACTAAAAAGCCAACTATGGCACAGATGAAAAAAGTGAATGCACTGGTCATTGCTTTGTCTGATGCTAGTAGGCGTGCTCGTCAAGACGCATCTCATGAGCTTGCGGAGCTAGCCCATATTGCTCCTCTTGCCTTTGAAGAGCACATTGATTCTCTTATTGATGCACTGTATAGGCCAGAAGCACAGACTCGTTGGGAAGTGCTTGATGCGCTTGCCAATCTGAGCGCTCACTTTGGTGACCAGGTCTTTAAGGCATTTGATGCTGCTGAGGCTTCTCTGTTTGACGATGACTCAGCAACAGTGCGTCTCGCAGCATTTTTGTTCCTCTGTCAGTACGGAGCAACTTCTGCAAAGCATTCTGATGAGGCGTGGCCACTTTTGGATGAGGCGGTTCAGTGCTATCACGGAGATGCTGAGTACCATGATATGCTCCAGGGTCTTCTCGCCTTAGCACACGGAACTATTTCTAAGGA
>QWCO01001920.1_pt1 | contig 12727 bp, 6 predicted proteins | sample 1972611 | NCBI WGS metagenome assembly QWCO01 (sample SAMN09866706, study PRJNA288562) | Human oral metagenome isolate term1_saliva, whole genome shotgun sequencing... | reverse complement strand
GTGCAGTTTGTCTCTCGTATAGAGGAAGATCTTGCTCGTAGAGACTTCACTATTAATGCAATGGCATATCACCCAAAGAGGGGATTGCTTGATCTTTATGGCGGTCAAGAAGATTTATCTGTACGTGTAATTCGCGCTGTTGGGGAGCCTAAGGTTCGCTTTACAGAAGACGCTCTTCGTATGCTGCGTGCCTTGCGGTTTGCATGCAGACTCTCGTTTTCAATTGGGGAGAAGACACATCAGGCACTTACTGAGTGTGCGCCGCTACTCTCTCAGGTTGCATCTGAGCGCATTGGCTCTGAAGTGGCTCAAATTGTTGAGGCTGGACATATTGCCCATGCTATCAAGCTGGGTTTTCCTGTTTTAGCGGTAGCAATTCCAGAGCTCTTACCGTTGCAAAATTTTGACCAGAGAAGCCCGTATCACGCCTATGATGTGCTGGAGCATACTGCTCGGGTATGCTCTGCAGCAGAGGCTCTTACAGCAGGGTGTGCTACTCCCGCTCTTAGGTGGGCGGCGCTCCTGCATGATATTGCAAAGCCAGAAATGTTTAGCGTTGACGCAGATGGAAGAGGCCATTTTTATGGCCATCCAGAAATGGGCGCGGTTGTGGCAAAGGTGTTACTTAAACGTTTAGCTTTATCACAACATTTGAGCAACGAAGTTTGCGCTCTCGTGGCATTGCATGACTATGATGTGGATGTTACAACGGCGTCGCTCAGGCATATGATTGCCCTGTTAGCCGAGGCAAGTAAATCGGATGGCATTGCCCTTGCGTATGACCTTTTGACGTTGAAGCAGGCTGATGCCTTGGCAAAGGCAAATCCTTATCGCAGCTACGCAGTAACGCTTGAAGCTATGAGAGAGCTCCTCTTACATGAGGCAAAACAAGAGATTGCTCAGCATCCGCAAGAGCTGTGCATTTCGGGCGCAGAAATTATGGAAGTGCTCTCGCTTCAGCCAGGACCTGCTGTCGGTGTGTGTCAACGTAGGCTTTTTGAGCTTTATTTAGCAGGTCAAGTGAAGAATAGAAAAGAAGATCTTCTCGCCATTCTTGCTCAGGGTAATTGGTAAAAATAATAAAGAGTGCCAGATTTAATCAATAAAAAAAGTAAGGCCTTTGTATTTTTATAGGTTCGGTAAAACGGTATAGTAGGCATAAAAAAATATCAGAGAGGCGTCATTTTATATGACGGATAGTGTCGTATGGGGGAGTTCATGGGCGAGAAGCGCGATTATATTACGTTAGAAGTCATACACCATAATGCTTATGAACAACAGCCTGCAGAAGAACCTGAAGCTCCAGCGCCTTCCATTTCTCATATTCGTGCCGAAGCTCGTACTAAGAAAAGCGCAGCTACACGTAAGCGTATTATGCACGAGACAACTAAGCTCATGCTTGCTCGTGGAAATACCAACTTCAAAATGAGTGAGATTTCTGATAGAGCTCGTCTTTCAAAGGGCGCGCTGTATTACTACTTTTCTGATAGAGAGGCCCTTTTGCAGGCAATCTTTGACGAGAGCGTTGATGAGCTTGCAAAAGATATTGCGCATACCATTGGTAATAAGCCCGCCTCAAAAGAGACGCTTCATGCAATCATCGCTCAACTTGCTGCTCATATTTTGCCTGACTCACCTTTGGTTTTGGCTTTAATTAACAAGCTTGCAAGCTCTGAGCAGGCACTTATTACCAACATTGAGGGGCCGCTTTCTCGCGTGGTTGTTCTTCTTGCTAATCAGCTTGAGATGGGAAAATTGCAAGGCTTTATTCGTCAGGGTGTTGATTCAAGACTTGCTGCCTGTTCTATTACGGGTGCATTGGTTCTCTCGGCCATTGGCCTGATGGGAGAGCGCCACGGTGCGGAGAGCTCTGACGAACTTGCACAGAATCTGCTAGATATGACACTTGCTGGTATTGGAATAGACGAGTAATCATACGAGTTTTTGCATAATGCCAGTTTAACTATGCAATTTAAAGAGCGCCCTTGTGGTGCTCTTTTTACAATTTTCTTGACTGATCCTGCTCAAAAGTGTCTTTGGTGGGTATAGTAAGAGTGGTTGCGCGTAGAAGAACGCAAATATTCTGCATAAGCAGAGAAGCCATGCGTGAAAGGACAGTTCATGGCACACAAAAACTATTTGTTTACCTCGGAAAGTGTTACCGAGGGACATCCAGACAAGGTTTGCGATCAGATTTCTGACGCAATTCTTGATGCAATCCTGGCAAAAGAGGCGGAGCTTGAAGAGCGTGGGTACGTTTCTCCAAGCGGTGTTCCTGCTTGCTTGGATAACGTTCGTTGTGCATGTGAGACCTTTGCTACTACAGGAACTATTGTGGTGGCAGGAGAGATTCGCACTCAATCCTACGTTGATGTCCAGGAGATTGTTCGTAACACCCTCAGAAATATTGGCTACGACCGCGCTAAATATGGTTTTGACTGCGAGACCTGCGGCGTTTTAAGCCTCATTCACGAACAGAGCCCCGATATTGCTCAGGGCGTTGATCAGTCCTATGACACACAAGCTGGACGCACTACCGATCCGCCTCAGCGTCTGGCTCAGCGCCTTTCAGAGGTGCGTAAGTCTGGCGAGGTTGAGTACTTGCGTCCAGATGGCAAAACTCAGGTTACCGTTCGTTATGAGGACGAGAAACCCGTTGAGGTCACAGCCATTGTTGTTTCCACGCAGCATGCTCCAGAGATTGAAGACATGTCTGTTATCAAGCAGGATATGATCGACCACGTTATTGCACCTGTTATGGGTGAGGTCAACATTGCTTGGGATAACGCTGACATTTACGTTAATCCAACTGGCCGCTTTGTTGTTGGTGGACCTATGGGAGACACAGGACTTACCGGTAGAAAGATTATTGTTGATACCTATGGCGGTATGGGTCGTCATGGTGGCGGCGCTTTTTCTGGTAAGGATTGCACCAAGGTTGACCGTTCAGCAGCATATGCAGCGCGCTGGGTTGCCAAAAACGTCGTAGCAGCAGGCCTTGCAAAGAAGTGTGAAGTTCAGCTTGCCTACGCCATTGGTGTTTCTCATCCACTGTCTATCATGGTTGATACCTTTGGCACTGGCATTGTTGACGATGCTGTTATTGAGCAGGCTATCGAGAAGGTCTTTGATCTTCGTCCTGGTGCCATTATTAGAGACCTTAAGCTGCGCCGTCCTATCTTTTCTAAGACAGCAGCATACGGACACTTTGGCCGCAAAGACCCAGACTTCACATGGGAAGCAACTGATCGTGTTCAGGAGCTTAAGGACGCAGTTTCTGCACTTCAGGCATAACGTTCTTACAAGGTAATCTTGTACAACCTCATAGAACCTTCTTCCAGCACCACCTCAAAACCTGGGGTGGTGTCTGTTATTTGCGTGATACCTCTGAAGGTTCCAGGTTTGTAGGTACTGGTAACAGCGTTGGAGTAATCAACAACGTTGTTCAGAATAAGGACGTATTGTACGTTAAGGTCGCGTACCGTCTGAAGCACCTCAGGGTCGCTCGCAATGCGATTAAGGCGTTTGCGAAGAATTGCACTTGCAGGACGTTCTGAAGCGTCATAGCCGTTAGGGAAGCGCCAGAGCACATGTAAGTCGTTAGTGCCATACGCCCAGAGACTGCCATCTTGAGGTAGGTTTGCAATAACAGCACCTGCAGGAACGGTAAGCTCCACGCGACGTAAAAACTCCAATTCTTCCGATGTCAAAATGTAGTGATCGCCATAAGCCTTCTCGGAAGCCTGTTTAAAGGCAGTAGCGGCAGGAATTGGCTCTTCCGATTTAAGGTTTGGCATAGGAACCACATAGTTGAGTACAACTACACATGCAATGACCGCTCCCACAATCAGAGGTTTAGCCCAAACAGTACAAAAGACGCAGGTTTGAGCTTTGGTCTGAGCCTGAGAAGCTTTTTCTCTCCAGGAGGCAAACGTTTCCAGCGCAGCTTCGGCAAGAGTTGCCAGGCCAAGCGCTGCCAGCGGAATTGCCATAATGACGCAGCTTGCCGCAATGCGGAACGGATCGGTGTACCAAAATCCCGAGAGATATCCCTTCAGAGGAACGTCAAACGTAATAATAAAAATGCAGAGTATAGACAGGTACATAAAGGCAGATACTATCCATCGAGCCTGCTTGTGCTTAAACGTCCATACAGCACCTACAAGCACGCAGATTGAAAGTATCGGTTGTGGAGAAACAAGCTCTCCACCTGCGTACGACTGTCCAATAAAGTCCATGCCAAAGGCGTGCAGAATAGCATCTTGCAGGCTAGAGTAGGCGCTCCACCAGAAATTGAGAGCCACGCCTCGCACAATCAAAACGTAGTAGAAAACAGACCAAATAACCAGCGCAAAGATAAAGAATACGTATGCCAGCGTGACAGGCTTGATTTGTTTTCCAAAGAGAACAACTCTGCGTTTTGATTCTCCAATGCGCGCAAAACTCCAAGGCAAAAGCACAACAATTGACGAGAAAATCGTGGAAGGATGCAAGATAAAGAGGGTAATCAAGCCAAGAACAAATATAACAATAAGCCAGATAAGGTCGTGTTTTGGTGTTTTTGAGCGAGTCATCTGCATAAAAATCCACCAAATAGAAGGCATTACACAGAAAGCTACGGTGTTAGGAAAGATTGGTCCATAGATGAGAAGCGACCAAGGGAAAACAAAAAATGCTAGGCAAACAAAAGCTCCACTGATAAGCGCAATGCGATGTTTAGGAAGAACTTTTGCAATAACCGAGCAGATTGAGAGCGGAAAGATAATTGCGTCATAGTGAATTGATGAGTACTTTTGAGACTCAATCATTGCCTGCGTGACATCTAAGTGATGCACAATGTCCCAGCCCTGAACAAAGGAGCTGGCAGAGGGCAGGGTTGGTAAGAAGAGAAACCCTACGGTAAGAAGACCAATTACAACGTACAGAAGAGGCATCCAGAAAGGGAGTTCTTCGCAGATAAATGCTGGTACAGGGCTAGTTGATTGCTTGCCAGTGCGTATTGCTTCGGATTTGAGGAGTTTCTCGCTCCTGAAATCCTCTTTGTGTTTGGGTGCAACATAATAAACGTAGCCATTGACTAGAACTGCGATAAGCAGCGGGACACCAAAGGAGCACTAACAAGTGCCCAGGGCTTTGGCATGCCGGAAGCATGCAACAAAATGACGCCCGGCACGTAGAGCAGGGCAATAATGACAACTACACTTTGGAAGAACTCAAGCCACATCCTGATCCAATCAAGGTGTTAGTAAAAATTCTTATACAAGAGAATAAAGATATGATGAAATATTTTACGACAGAAGAGAAAAAGACGTTAAGATAAACAATAAGGACTTCCGAAGAAGTCCTTATTGTTAATGTTTAGAATGATATGACAACCGAGAGATTCTCTCTCATATGGTTTTATTCGCTACAAAGGCTTACTTGCTTTTGTTGATTCAGCGTAAAGTCTAAAAAGAATTTCTACTCTTTCATCATCATCTTTGCATGCATGTCCACAAAATGCGGAATCAACCACTTTATCTAATTTGTTGTGAGCAGTAATTAAATCAGGATGCATTCCAAGGGCACTGTATAAGGAAGCAAGCGATTCATTTGGATATTTATTTCGAATATTAAGAATATACTCTCCGGCAGCACAAATCTCTGCTCTAAGAATGGGCTCTACAGCCGGGAGAGGGAAATTGTTCCAGACAAGAGTATTAGAGAAGCTAGGGTCAGATTTCATCCTTCCTCCAACGGCCTTTTGCCATGCCATAAACATTGAAGATTCGATAATTGCAAAGGCAAATCCGTCTGAATCTATACATGTATATAATTTATCTCCAGCTATCACATTAGGGGAAAGTAATTTACAAGTTGTCCAGAGACGCCCTTCTGAAAAAACCCTTGGAATTGCAAGATAAGTCTCATTTGGTTGATGGTTTTCACCAAATAATTGAGGCGTTTTTGACAGCTTTTCTCGTGTGGATTTTCTACTACTTTGCAAGCGAAGATTTCTTACTGCTTCGACACGTGTTTTCAAGAAATGAGAAGACATAACATCTGACATTGGAGCATCTACCATCCATAGACACCATCTCTCGATAGAATTAATCAATTCTTCTCCCATGAGGAATGGATGGACATATTTTGCAGCAATGGAATCCTTCATTGCTTCATTGTATTCATCTTTACTGTTAAGAATTAAATTTCCTCCATCATTTGCCATTGATCCTGCAAATACCAACGGCAGCTCAGGGGAAATACAACCTTTAGAATTTGATCTTGTGGTTACAAAAATATTTGGACCATCAATTAAATAGGCATTGATATTACTAACTTCTCTAGTTTCGCTTAGCCTATTTTTTTCGTAATAGAATAGCTTAGATTGATTTGCAGTATTTGACTTATCGCACATTCCGATAATAACAACATGGACATGTGCCTGCTCGTCAGCTTGTGATTCCCAAAAAAATGTTCGATGTGCAAAGAAAATTTTCCACCCTGCATTAAACAGTGGTGCAAAAATATTTTGCGGCTGTCCACCCTGGGTGATTGAATTAGTTGAAACGAAAGCGAACTTTCCATTTCGATTATTATTGTAATAATCGGCGGCTTTTTTGTACCAACAGGAGACATAGTCAATATCGATATCTTTACCCCAAATCAATTCCATATCTGAGGATAGATTAGGATTCTTTTTTCGAGAGGTATGTCCAATAAACGGAGGGTTACCACAAATGTAAGTACATTCATTGGCGGGAATGATTTCATTCCAGTCAATGCGAAGAGCATTTCCTTGATGAATAGTGCCATAATTTGTCAGTGGCAGCTCATCACGAACACGTCGAACAATGTTAAAAGTATCGGTATCAGCTTGTTTTTCAGCAATCCAGAGAGCTGTACGGGCTACTGAACAGGCAAAATCGTTAATCTCAATACCATGGAAATTCTTGAGAGAAACTTTTATTGGAGAATATCCGGTAACTTCATCAGTAAAACTCATCTGACCATCTTTAGATTGTTCAAAAAGAATACGATTTTCAAGACGTCTAAGGCAAATATAACTTTCAGTAAGAAAATTTCCTGAACCACATGCGGGGTCTAAGATGCTTATCTTGCCTAGCTTATTATGTAAATCATTAAGAGCTTTAGTGCGCGCTCCTCCTGCTTCTGAGCGATTGCAAGCATCAGCAAATTCTTTTTCTAAAGAGTCCATAAACAAAGGGTCAATTACCTTGTGGATGTTCTCTGGACTTGTGTAGTGCATTCCTCCGCTTCTTCGTTCGTCATGAGAAAGTGATCCCTCAAAAATAGAACCGAATACAGTAGGATTGACACTTGACCAATCGAATTCTTGGCAACCTTCCACAATAATGGTAGTTCGCAAAGTTTCACTCAATGTTGGAATTTGTGTGCGTTCGGCAAAGAGACCTCCATTTATGTATGGAAATGCCTTTAGAAGATCACTTGCAAAAGGATCTCGCTTATCGTCAGGGGTATCAAGCCATTCAAAAAGGTCCAATAAAGCTTTTCTTAAGTCTTCCGCACTATAATGCTGAATGTAGTTACGGAAACAATTAGGTTTTAAAAGACCAGCTTGATCTTCACAAAACATGAGAAACATAATACGTGTACAAAATGAGCTAATAGCGTGATGAACATTCACATCATTTCTATCAAAATCTGCTGCTTCAAAGCTCTCTGCAATAGCCTCATGGATTTTTCCCATAATGCGTCCTGCTTCAACATCTACTTTACGTTGAATAACATCAGGAGCTTCTCCTTCTCCAGCAAGGAATTGAATAGCAGAAAGGTTGCTTGGTAAATCACTAAGTTTTATCTTTAGCGGTTCGCCTTTACAAAGCGGATCAACTTCAGTGTCATAAATCCAAAACTCTTCAAAGTTGCAAGCTATAATGTATCGGGGCTTTTGTGAAAGTGCCATTCCTCCTACATAACCTAGGGCTTGCTGAGCAGCGTTTACATGACGATCTTGTCGTTCATCTTGCTTGGATAAATCTTTACCGCATGATTTTTGTTCAACAATGGTTTTTGCAGATGGTATTAAAACGTCGATAAATCCTTTATGTTCTGAAGCAGCAGTATGCACAGGCTGTTCAAATTTTAGGAGATCAAGAGCATTCTCAAGACCTAATACATCTTGAAATAGGCCTATCCAGAAAAGTTGTGTGTCTTGGTCCTCATTACCCATACCGGACCAGCGCTCAACAAACAATTCTGCATCATGCTTTGTTCCTGCCATAGCAGCCTCCATAAAATTAACAACGGTTAAATACCGCAGTAATTAAATAAAAATTTAAGATAACAATATCAGTATACTGACAATGTCTAGATAAACAAAAAGGACTTCCGAAGAAGTCCTTGAACATTTGGTAGCCCGTACCAGATTCGAACTGGTGATCTCCGCCTTGAGAGGGCGGCGTCCTGAACCGCTAGACGAACGGGCCATGTATGACTGGGAGGACATGGCTGGGATAGAGAGAGTCGAACTCCCGTTGACGGAACCAGAATCCGCTGTCCTACCACTAGACGATATCCCAAGATGTCATCCGTGCGCATCAGCGCGAGAAATAACTATAAAGGAGACTCGTCAGAGATGCAAGCAATAATTTCAAGAAATTCTGTTTGCAGCAAAAAATATTATACAAAACGCATTTCTAAGCGCAAGGAACGTCTCTAGTATTTGAGCTGAGCATGCGTTCTGCATCAATAAGCGCCTGGTCAAGAGGGGCACAGCCGGTGCAGCTTGCACATGCGGTAGGAGCGCTTGGAGTTGCGGCAAGACCACCTTTAGCTGTTTCTCTGAGAGAAACAGGGAGCGCAGCACCAACTTCTGCCATAGCGTGTGCAACCTCATCAAACGGAATTGGGTTACCAACACCCGCAAGAGCAAGCTGAGAAGAGCTTACGGCAGCAGCTACGCCAATAGCGTTTCTATCTTGGCAAGGATACTCAACTAGTCCTCTGACAGGGTCACAGACTAGTCCTAGAAGGTTAGAGATGGCAATAGAAGCAGCGTCCAAGCACTGTTGAGGAGTGCCACCCAAGAGCTCGGTCAGTGCGGATGCGCTCATGGCAGCAGCAGATCCAACCTCTGCCTGACAGCCGCCCTCAGCGCCAGAAACACTTGCGTTGGTGGTTAGGATGGCTCCAATAGCACTTGCATTCCAAAGCGCAGAAATAACTTGCTCGTCGGTGGCACCAATCTCTTCTGCTACCGAGATAAGCGACCCTGGTACAACGCCAGAAGCTCCTGCAGTAGGAGCGGCAACAATGACGCCCATGGTTGCTGAGCGCTCAAGCACGGCCATAGCGTAGGCAACGGCTCGTGTTTGCGTGGTGCCCATAAGCGCACTTGAGATTGATGTTGGGGTGTTTGCTACGGTTTTGGCCTGACCGTTGAGCAGACCACCAATGGACTGACGAGGCGTCTTGATAGTGTCGTGAACCTCATCGCGCATAATCTCAAGAACGTGAGCCATCTCGGCGTCTACGTCGGCATCTGGCCGCAGGTCCTTCTCGCGCAGACGCATAATCTGGCCAATGGAAGCTCCCGTCTTGGAGCACCTGGCGAGAAGATCTGCGCCGTTGTCAAAGGCTCCTGAAAGCACGTCGTTTGTGACCTGTGGAGCTGCTCCCGGAATGGAAACCTGAGCGGCATACGAAACGTGAGGTGCCAGCTGGAAGAGGTCGAGGACCTTCTGCTCAATAGGCTCGTCAATCTCAAAGACGGTGTGTGCAAAGCCGCCGCGCTCTGAGCGGAAGGTGCGCATAGTTGCAACATTGATGTTTTGCGTAGCCAAAATGGTGGTGAGGGCTGCAAGAACACCGGGCTTATCGCGATGTGAAACAAAGATAGTGGGCATATCGCCAGACATGCGAATGCGCACGCCGTTAACGCCAGAGATGCGAATACGGCCGCCACCTACGGACTCGCCCATAACAGAAACATGAACGTTATCTGCGCCGTAGAGGTGAATTTCTACGGTGTTTGGATGCAGAGTCTCGTCGTCACCTTTTTCAATAACGTTGTAGTTGAGGTGGGCTTCTTCTGCCAGGGTAAGTGCTTCACGGACGCGTGTATCGTCTGGAGCAAGGCCTAAGATGCCTGCAATCAGAGCGTAATCGGTGCCGTGACCAAGGTGGGTATGAGAGAAGGAGTTGTAGAGCCAAAACTCAACGCGCTCCAGCTGCTTTGGTGCAAGCGAGCGTGCAACCAGAGCAATGCGCAAGGCTCCTGCTGTGTGCGAGGAAGAAGGACCCACCATAATGGGGCCTAGGACCTCAAACGCAGACATAGAAATCATAGCTACTCCAAAAATAAACAAACGGTAACGATAAAAGAGCTGCAAAACCATCTGTTTTACAGCTCTTGTGTGGTTTTACTTTTGATACCCACTTACGCTTGGAAGAATACGCGGCAACCGCGCGTTCAGCGCGTTATTTGCAAAGCTCCAGAGCGCGGTCAAGGCGAGCAAGGCAAACCTCACGGCCAAGAAGCTCCATAGACTCTCCAAGAGGAGGGGAGACCATGTTGCCGCACTCAGCAACGCGAATGGACTGGAAGACAATGCGTTTCTTAAGGTCAAGCTGCTCTGGAAGCACCTCAAGGGCAGCGTCAATTGATGCAGCCTTCCACTCGTCCTCAGAAACGCCCTCAAGAGCGGTCTTTGCAGCCGCAAGGACGGTAGCACTCTGAGCAGCGTCTTTGGTAAGACCCTTCTCAACGCTCTTTTGATCAAGGGTGACGTTTGCGCCTTCATACAGGAAGCGGGACTTCTCAATGACGTCTGGGCTTACTGTGGTACGAGGACGAAGAATCTCGGAGAGCAGGTCATACCAGCTTGGACGAGTTGCGTAAATCTTACCTGCGTCAGTAGCACTACCTTGAACAGGCTCTAGACCTGCGCTCACAAGCTCTGGAATCAGAACAGTCTTTGCAAAGGTCTGGTTGTCCATATTGGCAAGATACGTTGCATTAATCCAGTTCAGACGTTCTGGATCGGACTTAGCAGGGTTCTTGGAAACGTGGTCCAGAGAGAACTGAGATGCCAAAACGTCACGAGGAACAATGGTTGTCTCGCCATCAAGTGACCAGCCGAGAAGGGCCAGGTAGTTGACAAAAGCATCTGCAAGATAACCCTGGTCACGATACTCCTCAACAGAGGTTGCACCATGACGCTTGGAGAGCTTCTTGCCGTCAGGGCCCAAAATCATGGAGATGTGAGCGAAGGTTGGAACAGGCGCGCCCAGAGCCTCGTACACCATAATCTGACGAGGAGTGTTAGACAGGTGGTCATCGCCACGAATGATGTGGGTAATGCCCATGCCAGCGTCATCAACAACGGTGGCAAAGTTATAGGTTGGGGTGCCGTCAGAGCGGAAGATGATAAAGTCATCAAGCTCACGAGCGTTAAAGGTTACATCACCGTGAACAGCGTCGTGAACAATAACGTCGCCGCGGTCCAGAGGAACCTTGATGCGGATGGTATAAGGTTCGCCAGCATCAATGCGGCGCTGAGCCTCTGCAGGATCAATGTTTCTGCAGGTACGCTGATAGCCCTGGAAGGGGTCGTGGCGCTCCTCTGCGGCCTTCTTGTCTTCAGCAAGCTTCTCTGGCGTGCAGAAGCAAGGGTATGCCTTGCCCTCTGCCAGCAGTTTGTTTGCTGCCTCACGATACAAATCAAGACGCTCAGTCTGGCTATAAGGACCGCAATCGCCGCCCTTATCGGGACCCTCGTCCCAATCAAGACCAAGCCACTTCATGGCACGCAGAATAATCTGAGTGTTCTCTTCAGTTGAGCGCGTAGGATCTGTGTCATCAATACGAAGAATAAACTTGCCACCGTTTGCACGAGCAAAAGCCCAGTTATAGATAGCAGTACGTGCACCTCCGATGTGTAGCTTGCCTGTTGGGGATGGCGCAAAACGTACTCTTACCTGCTTCTCTGACAAAACTCCTCCTTGGCAGTTATTTTCTAGCGAGAAAATCTAGTTTATGCACTCTTTAGTATAACGCTTGAACACACATGACCGACAATGTTGCCTAGTCTTCAAACATATTGTGGTCTGCAAACTCTGCTTGCACGGTGCGGATCATAAGGTCTACGTCTTCAAGTCCCAAGTGACGTTCCTTCTCGTCCGCCGCAAGGGTATGCCTACGACGCGCCCAGTTCTCAAGTGCGGCAGGGGAAGACTCACGGGGAAGAGACCTAATTTCTGGGTCCAAGCGACGGCAGATGTCGCGGGAGTCAATAACAATAATCTTGCCCGCTTTTCTAGCTTCTGCGTAGCCATCAATGTTGAACATGAACCAAGAATCCTCAAAGGCAGCGTTATGTGCCATAAAAGGAATCTTTTTCATAGTTGCCAGCAGGGCCTCTTGGGCTTTTTTATCGTCTCTAAATGATTTCTTGCCTTCAACATCTTTCCAGGTAATCTGGTGAATATCAGCAAGTGGGACGCCCTTTTCTTTGTACATCTCTGGGATGCCAAAGTAGGCGGTGTGAGGCTCTACGGCAACGGTATTACGACCAAGATTCCAGAACTCAAAGCCCACGTTAACAATGTATCCCAGCTCAGGGAAGCGCGACGTAGTCTCAATATCAATGCCCAGCACCGTGCCAGAAACGCTCTTCTCGACATACGCAATTTGCAAGTCGTTAAGAAGCGGACCTGCGGTTTTAAAGACAGCCTTAGGACGACGACGCTGCATCTTTGCAAC
>QWCO01000832.1_pt1 | contig 12738 bp, 10 predicted proteins | sample 1972611 | NCBI WGS metagenome assembly QWCO01 (sample SAMN09866706, study PRJNA288562) | Human oral metagenome isolate term1_saliva, whole genome shotgun sequencing... | reverse complement strand
CGCATCGCCCACACCTTTGATGACCTTGCCAGCTTCATTGACAGTACCGATGACTTCTTTCTCGAAGAGTCCAAACAATCCCATCGCCAAAAAGCTACCGATGTAAGCAAAGAACATGCGATAGGACGAGAACACAGACTTTTCGTTGCTATCTTCTGTCATCACACCGAGCATCGCACCATAAGGCACGTTGATAGCCGTGTAGACTGTCATCATCATCAGATAGGTGACGTAGGCATACACATGCTTAAAGGAGTAACTAGCATCGGGAGTGTAGAACGATAGGATGCCGACCAAGGCGAAGGGCAAAGCCACCCAAAGTAGCCACGGACGATAGCGCCCTAGTACGAAAATATCTTCCAAAACATACTGGAAGACATATCACCGAGTCCGTATCCTATTTTTTCACGGAGGGAAGTTTTGGTATTATCGGTTGTCATGTTGGTAAATCTTTCTAAACCAAGGAAGACTATCAAGCATTTGAATATCAAGTAGAAGCTATATTCTAAAACATCAGCGTGGTAAAGATTGGGTTGTTCTATTCCTCTGTGAGGAAAATGCCTAGTGCTGCTCGAATAATCTATCGCAAAGATAATGAAATCTGGGGGAATAGAGAATAAAATCCGAATTATTTTTCATCAAATCACAGCACAATGGTGGTCCATGCCTACTTATTCTGCGTGTCGCATGACGAATATTTCACAAAGTCCGACAATAGCTAAGTCCTTCATTATTCACAAAGTCCGTCTGTAGCAAAGAGGCTGTCAGGCACTATGCCCAACAGCCTCGTCGTATAAGCAGGTGGTTATTTGGGGAAATGGATCACCAAAGCGCCACAGCGTGCGCCAAATGCTCCTCAAGTTCTTCGGAAGTGAGGCGCAATTTCAGTTCACCTTGATAGGCAATGGAGATGGCTCCCGTTTCTTCACTCACTATAATAGAGAGGCAATCGGTCTTTTGTGAAATGCCCAAGCCCGAGCGGTGGCGCAATCCCAAGTTTTTCTGAATATTATTGTCGTGCGACACGGGGAGAATGCAAGCCGCAGCCTTCACCCTTCCTTTACCCACAATCATAGCTCCATCGTGAAGCGGACAATTCTTAAAGAATATCGTTTCTACCAAGCGTTGTGATATTGCTGCATCAATAATTTCGCCCGTGTTGATTTCATCTTGCAAACTTCCCATGCCTTCCACCACGATGAGTGCTCCCACCTTCTGACGCCCCATCGCCATGCAGGCACGCACAATGGGCATGATGAGTTCGCGCGACACTTCTTCCTGGGGATTACGTCGCATCCACTTGAAAAGTCGGGTGGCACGCTGAGTGCCGATGGTGGAGAAAAAGTGACGTATCTCCCCTTGAAATAAGACGATGATGGCGAGCGAACCGACATTAATCATGCGGTCGAATATTCCACCCAACAAACGCATCTCAAACACCTGCGACACCAAAATCCACACCACAATAAACACGAGCACACCCGTGAAGATGTTGGCAGAACTCGAAGCACGCATCAAGCGATATAAATAGAATAATAACAGTGCTACAAGCACAATGTCTAAGATATCCTTAAATCCTAATTCTAACATGAATCGATGTTTATCTTTTCCGAGATGCTAGGCGCTGTCAGACGCTAGTCTCTTCCTTTTATTTCTATTTTTGTTCTTTCGCCCACAAGATGTTTATCCTTATATATAAGGCTTCATCCTGGTAAACAAACGATGCTCATCCTTATATTAAATAAGAGTGAGCCATTTCAGTGCCTTAGGTCAACTGGCTTGCCACATGGTTTCCATAAGAGTGCGTGCTTCTACTGCCGCTTGCACATCGTGCACACGGAAGATATGCGCGCCCTTCATCATAGCGATCGTGTGGAGCACGGTCGTCCCGTTGAGAGCATCTTGAGGCGTCGTTTCCAGCAATTTGTAAATCATGGATTTCCGACTCACCCCCACCAAAAGTGGCGCATGAAGTTCGTGAAAGTCTTGAAGACGGTCCATCAAACGATAGTTGTGCTGCAAGGTCTTTCCAAAACCAAAGCCAGGATCTATGATTACATCCTTGCCACCAGCATCAAAAAACCGCTGCTGCTGACGCGCCAAAAACTCCAACACTTCTGCCACGACATCTTGATATTCGGGAGCCATCTGCATCGTTTCGGGATTTCCCTTCATGTGCATGATGATGTAGGGCACCCCGAGTCGTGCCACCACCTTGGGCATCGCACGATCGAGCACGCCCCCCGAAATGTCATTGATAAGGTCCACACCAAAATGCTCCACACACTGACGAGCCACCTCCGAACGGAAAGTATCGACCGAAACGTAAACCTCTGGCGCCACTTCTCGCACGGTGGTGAGTGCCACTTCCAAACGCCGCATTTCCTCCAGCGGAGAGATGTCATCGGCTCCTGGACGTGAAGAATAAGCCCCTACATCAATGATATCTGCCCCTTCTGCCAACATTTGGCGCACACGATGCGCGATGCGCTCTGGCTCACCCATTGGAGTGCGAGAATCGATATAAAACGAATCGGGCGTGACGTTTAAGATGCCCATCACCCAAGGGCGTTGCAATTCCACGAGCTTTCCGCGGAGGTTCATTGTGTAGTCTGGAGCTGGAAACATGGCATTTTAGTTTGCTGCAAAGGTACTTTTTTGTTTCTCGACAGGCAAATAATTGGATTATATTTTTTGTTATTCGCCGAGAACTACTACTTTTGCACCTAAATCTTGAGATCATGTCTATAGCAGAATTCTACGAACTCTTTCTTCGTCACCCCCACATCTCCACCGATACGCGCCATTTGGTGAAAGACAGCATGTTTTTCGCTCTCAAAGGCGCAACATTCGATGGCAATCAGTTTGCGCTCCAAGCCTTAGAATCTGGATGTGCTTATGCGGTGGTCGACGATGCTCAAATAGCTCAACAAGACGAGCGCTGCATCCTGGTGGAAGATGTCCTCATCTCCCTCCAAATTTTGGCTGGCTACCATCGTCGCCAACTCGACACCCCTATTCTTCAAATCACCGGTACTAACGGCAAGACAACCACCAAAGAACTGGTGGCTGCTGTGCTTGCTGAAAAATTTAATGTGCTCTTCACCGAGGGCAATCTCAACAACCACATCGGGGTGCCCCTCACCTTGCTCCGACTCACCGAAGAACACGAGTTTGCCGTCATCGAAACTGGCGCCAACCACGTGGGCGAAATCGCTTTGCTCTCCAGCATCGTGAAGCCCAACTGCGGTCTCATCACCAACGTAGGCAAAGCGCACATCGAGGGATTCGGTTCGTTTGAAGGCGTGATTCAAGCTAAGACAGAACTCTACGAAAACATCCGCAAGCGCAACATGGAATTGCTCGAGGAGGTAGACGGTCAAGTGCAATTCCGCGAAGGCACTACTCCCCTCTTCGTCTTCCTCAATGGAGACAATCCTCATCTTGCCCCACGTGCGGAAGGATTGCCCACCCTCACTTATGGTTCGCCCGACCACGGTTATGTAATTGAGGGCGAAGTAGTGTCGTGCGCCCCCTTCCTCACCTTCCGCTGGCGCAAAAACGGGGGACAATGGCACGAAGTGGCAACGCAGCTCATCGGGGCATACAATCTCGACAATGCTTTGGCAGCAGTACTCGTAGGACTCACCTACAATGTGCATGTGGCATCCATCGACAAAGCTTTGCGCAACTATGCCCCCAACAACAATCGTTCGGAATATCGCAAAACTCAGCGCAATCGCCTCATCATCGATGCCTACAATGCCAACCTCTCTTCGATGCACGCAGCACTCCACAGTTTTGCCCAAACAGAAGATGCCCACAAGATGATGATCCTAGGCGATATGCGCGAGCTGGGCACAGCATCTGCCGACGCTCATGCTGAGGTATTGCAACTGGCACTCACCACTGGTTGCCAACAAGTGTGGCTCGTGGGTAGCGAATTTGCCCAAGCTCTCAACACTCTCTCCGCCGACCAAGCTGCCCTCTTTCGCACCTTCTCAGATGTGGAAGCCGTAAAAGCAGAACTTAAAGTTCAACCGCTCAACGACCATCTCATTCTCATCAAGGGATCTAACGGTACGCGCCTATTCCAACTCCCCGAACTGTTGTAGCGCGCTAAATCTCGCTACACTTCTCCTTTATAGCTCTTCCCTCTAAACGAAGTAGACTAGAACTGAGTCAAAACTTTTGGCTTTAATTTTTCAGTCTTATTCATTTAGAGGGAAGAATTATATGATGACAATATTCAGACTCTCAAGCATTTGACACCCAAACTACGCCAAACAGAACTAGAGAATAGGCTGTCGCTTTCGTTTTTTTCACTCTTTGGGCGCATTAGCTTCCATTTCAAGGATAAGACTAACAACGAAGCAGCAAAACATACATCGTGAAAGAGGTAAAATATGCTACACAGACTTAACATTTACCACGTTTTTTAGTTATTTACTTGGATATCGAGTAAAAAAAAACATGATTTCTTGCATTTTTCCATACCAAAAAGAGGAAAACTCGTACTTTTGCAGAAACCTATTACTTAAATACAAATTTTGGACCTATTGAAGTATGCTTTTACTTTCAAATCAGTGAGTCAACTACAACATCATTAATAATGGAAAACAAAAAAGCCAACAAGTGTGCGACTAAACAACAAACACTCTTGTTTGCCTTTAGCCTTATGGCTATTGGCACTGCAGTTCCAACTTTAGCGAGCAATAAAGAGAGACTATCACTTCCCGAAACTGCCAACACCCCAACATTATCGCTCAACCATACTTCGTTGCAAGACAACGAAATGGTTAACACTCCCCAAAACAAAACGAAGAACTACCGTTCTAACTATTGGTTTGTGGGTGCTGAAGTGATGTCACCGCTCACTTTTGGTACACTCTACTCTCTCACCAACCAAGGCGATTTGCACTTGGGTTTGGGTGCACAACTCAGTGGTGGCTATCAGTTCTCATCTGTGTTTGGACTCCAAGCTGCTTTCGGTGCAGGCAAAAGCAGTGCTTTCGCCAACGACTTCCAGCGTAATTTCTACTTGGGACAACACGATGCCTACACCTACTATCCTTACACCCAAATTGATGGTACGGTCTATCATTTCCCCGTTACCAACAAAGAGGGCAAAACGCTGATTGGCGAACAAGGCAACAACCCACAACAAGTGCAACTTGCGGCTACGCCTTTCCCTCAAATCAAGAGTAACATATCGTTCTGGCAAGCCTCGGTGAATGCTAACCTCAATCTCACTCGCCTCTTCTTTGCATCTGTATATGAAGAAAAGCCCGTGGAACTTTGGTTGCGTCCTGGTGCCTACTTGAGCAGCTACACGGCAAAGGTGGTGCATCGTGAGACAGGCAAAGTCGTTGCTCCCAAGGTGAACAACACGTTCACCATTGGTTTGGGCGGTGATGTAGCAGTGCGTTTCAACCTTTCCCCGCGTTGGGCTATCGATGTGAACAACCGCTTCATCTGGCAGCACGACCGCTCCATCGACGGTGTGCAAAGCGTACGCCGCGCCTACGACAGTTATGTATGGCAACCTGCAGTCGGTGTAGTCTATAAGTTCCGTAAAGCCATACCCGAAGTGGTTTATGTGCCAGTGCCAGCCCCTGCTCCTGTGCAACCTCAAGAGCCTGTGAACCCTCTCACTCCAGAATTGGCTGCAAAACTGCTTACGAGTCTTCCAGAGCATATTACAATTCCCGAGGCTAAACCTCGTAACTATTCTGCGAGCATTGCGCTCACCTATCCGCTCAACAAGACATACATCGTGCGCAATCTCCACAAGAACGCTGCAGAATTGGCTCGTGTGGACAACGAACTCCGCACCATCACAGCCAACAAAGACTACCGCGTGCGCAATATCCGCGTAGAAGGTTTTGCTTCACCCGAAGGTCCTTTGGACAACAACTTCCGCCTCTCCACTGGTCGTGCACAGTCTATCATTGACTATATTGTGAAACACAATCCTCAAATTGATCGCAATCAAGTGCAATTGGGACGCGTGACTGAAAACTGGGATGGACTGCGCGACACTTTGACCAAAAACCAAAACCTGCCTAGTGCAAACGAGGTGATAGCTCTCATGGATCGCCAACCCGACACAGAGATTGTGAAACAAGAAATCAAACGTGTTGCTGGTTACCCCGAACTGTTGAAAACCGTCTATCCTTATCTCCGAAAGAGTTCTTATAACGTGCAGTTTGACGTGCGCGCTTATGCTCTCCCTGAAGCAAAGGAAAAGATGAAGACCCAGCCTGAGAATGTGGGTGCAGAAGAAATGTATGCCGTGGCACTCGACTATGGTTTCAACACAGCAGAAGGTAAGGCGGCTCTCGCAACTTTGCAACAAATTCACCCCGATGCTCCTCTTACTAAGCTTTATCGAGCCCATCAGATGCTTGAAAACAAACAAAACGAAGAGGCACTCCGTTTGCTCCAAAGTTTCAAGCTCAACGATGGCTACTACTACAATCTTCTCGGTGTAGCTCTCGCTCGCAATGGTCAATGGGATGCGGCGCGTCAGTATTTCCAAATCTCTGATGCACCTGCAGCAATGCAAAACTTGCAAAGCATCACTGTGAAATAAGATATTAAGCATAAATTGTCACCTGTTTTTTTGATCATATTTCCGATAATCATCAAGACTCAGAAGTATGTCATTAGAGAAACAAGAATACAACAATAAAGAAAACAATGACTAAGAAAACACTAATAGGGTGTGCATTAGCTTTGGCTTCCATGACTGCATTGCATAGTTGCTACAAAGAAGACGCACAAGAACTCTATCAACGCCAGTTTACTACCTCAGTAGCAATGGCAGACCTGCAAGACCAAGCCGATCGTTTCAACAAGAGAATCGGTGATTTGCAACTCACCGTCAATATGCTGGTAAACCGCGAACCGGTGTCAAAAATCATCTATGCTATAGAGAATACGGACACAGTGGGTGCATATATCACACTGGGAAAGTCAACTATCTACGTGCCTTTTGGACGCGATGGAAAAGACGGTCTCAATGGTAAAGACGGACTCAACGGTAAAGACGGTAAAGATGGTCTGAACGGTAAGGACGGTCTCAATGGTAAGGACGGTAAAGACGGTCTGAACGGTAAAGATGGTCTCAATGGTAAGGACGGTAAAGATGGTCTAAACGGTAAGGACGGTAAGGACGGAGTTTCACCAGTCTTTGATGTAACCATCGGCGGTGATGGCAATTGGTACATCAATGGTCAAAACACGGGTAAACCTGCTCGTGGTCCTCAAGGATTAGCTGGTGCAAATGGTACAAATGGTACAAACGGTACGAATGGAACGGATGGAAAGGGTGGTTGCACTCCCACCTTCAGCGCAGCACAAGACAAAGAGAACACTAACGACACTCGTTTCTATTGGACAGTGACTTGGTGCGATGGAACCACAGAATTCATCAAAGCCAATGGCGAGAAAGTTGTTGCCAAAGCACAAGATGGTACCAACGGTAAGGATGGTGCACCTGGACAAAATGGTGCTACAGGTCCTCAAGGTCCAAAAGGTGACAAGGGCGATAAGGGCGACCAAGGAGCTCAGGGTCCTCAAGGTCCTCAAGGTCCCAAAGGAGCACCCGGAGAACCTGGCGTGATTAGCCCTATTAAAAAGATAGCACTCAACAAAGAAGGAGATAAACTTACGATTACTACCACTTATCCCGACCTTCCCGAAGTGGTTGTTCCCCTCGTGCCTGATTTGAATTTTGACATTCAACCCGAAAATGCGAAGGATGCCAAAACCCAAGAAGCAGTAGGTGCACAATATGCTCCCGACACCCGTGAACTCACCTTCAGCCCTGGACAACAAATCACATTCCCATTTACTAAATCTGACCAGCTCACGACTTTGTACGCTTCAATGCCTGCCAACTGGAAGTACAAAGTAAATAAGGCAGAGAAGACCATTACAATCACGGCTCCTCCTTTGGTTCGATTGGGTGATGTGGAAATAAAGAACGAAGTGGTGTTTATGGTGCGCGATAAAAAAGGAAACACTTATAGCAGTAACCTCAACTTATTGCTTCCTAAGGGAATATTTGTCAACTATTTCTACAACCACTATTCTTCCATTCCTACGCAGTCTCCTCTGAGCCAATATAATCTTTTTGATTTGCACAAGCGTGCTGGATTCAAGCATGTTTTCAATCGCTACGTGCTCAACGATGATGATGGCACTTATTCTCACATTGCAAATGAAGCCAGTGAAGTAGCCGACCAAAACCTTGCTTCGGCTGGTCTTACAGAGTTCTTACGAAAACCAATCGCTTACCAGTTGAAGAAGAATGACGCGATGAACGATCGTCAGTTCCTCTTCCAAGACTTCATCTACAACACCGACTCACTCAAGATTCAATCTTTTGCTAGTGCGGCTGAACAAGCACAACCTCACGATTATGTGCTCACTGTGAACCACAAAGGAGGAAATGCAGTGATTAGTAGTAGTAAAACGCAGTCTATTATCATCCCATTCCATGGGACACTTATGTTGGAGAAACGGTATTCACAAGCAATGATAGATCGGATTACGTTACGATTCGTCTACACAGAGTTGCACAGTTGAATAGATTCTTCATGAAGGATCCTCGCAAGTGGTTGAATATTCCAGCTAATGAAAAAATCGACCCTACTAAAGTGGTTCTGAGTATTCAGACTACAACAAACATGTCCAGCAGACTAGTAGCAGGTGGCACAGACATCGGTGGAAAAACTGCAGCCACTCGAGCTACAAATGTAGTGAAATACGATGCAGCAAAGGACTTGCTCTATGGTGAATTTGCGAGCTTCCCAACAAGTAGCAACTACGATCTCAAGCTCCTTGTGGAATACACCCGTACAAACGGTACCAAAATACGTAAAGTTCTCGTTACTGGCAGAATCTCGGACGGTGCAGAGAACCCTGCCGCTCTCTATCCTCCTGGACCTGGTGGTATAATAACCTTTAGCATTAACACATCTGACTACCTATATGGTGGATCCAGTCACAGATACAGCTCCTCTGTTGAAGTTTTCAATTACAACAGAGCTGTGCAAACTGGAGAAATCACAGATAATCCAGACGAAACAGGGAAAATAGATGGCATTCGAGATGTCAACGAGACATTTGACATCTTCTAAACAAATCAAGATTTCATAGTCTTCTAAGACTAAACACTTCAGAAGAGAGTGTGTCAATCACAAATTGGCGCACTCTCTTCTACTCTTTCTCAGCATGTTTTGTGAGAAAAATCGGAGAAACTCGCCTCTATCGAAGGATATTTGCGCATAAAAGTGCATTTTTCCCCTCAAAAATTTGGAGGATAAAGAAAAAGTCACTACCTTTGCACTCGCAATTCGGAAACAACCGAGGCGCAAACATTAGATCGCGGAGTGGAGCAGTTGGTAGCTCGCCAGGCTCATAACCTGGAGGTCGTTCGTTCGAGTCGAGCCTCCGCAACTACAAAAGCATCAATCATTTTGATTGGTGCTTTTCTTTTTTACCTCCCTATTCAACTTCCCCCTTTTCACCAACCCTATTGCCTTAATGCGCTGGAGAAAGCCACATTGGAAACAGGAAAAACACATCTTGCACACGCCAAAAAAATCTGCGCAAAAGGCTAAAAATGTGCAGAAAATAGGCAAAACAACCCGACTATCTTAGTTTTTATTGCTAAATTTGCATACCCAACGCACGACATAAATTCACGGCAAAAAGCCTACATCGGCTCACTGCACAGTGATTGGACATAAGTGATTTGCTCATCATGGCACAACCCTATCTCATCGACATCGATCAAATCCTGCGCAACAAGATGGGACGCAAAGCCCGCCTTGTTCCTGGAGCTTTGGTACGCTATCTCAAACGTATCATTCACCAAGACTGGCTCAACGAATTTATCGCAAAAGAAGGAGAAACACAAGGGGTGCAATGGCTCGAAGACTGCATGCACTATCTCGACCTCAAACTCAACGTGCATGGACTAGAAAACCTACCCTCCGATGCCGACGGACGCCGTTTCACCTTTGTGAGCAACCATCCCCTTGGAGGTGCCGATGGCGTGATACTTGGCGCTATCCTCGGACGACACTACGATGGACAGATTTGCTATCTGGCGAATGACCTCCTCATGAACCTCACGGGCATTGCCCCACTCTTTGTGCCCATCAACAAGACCGGACATCAGGGTCGTGAATTCCCCAAAATGGTGAATGCCGCTTTTGCTGGCGACAAACACCTCATCATGTTCCCTGCTGGTTTGTGCTCGCGACGCATCGAGGGACGTATCCAAGACGTGCCCTGGGCAAAAACCTTTGTGAGCAAGAGCATCGAAAACCAACGCGACATCGTGCCCATTCATTTCGGAGGAAGAAATTCTGACTTCTTCTATCGCTTGGCGAATTGGAGCAAGCGACTAGGCATCAAGTTCAACCTTGCCATGCTCTATCTTGTTGACGAACTATATCATCATCAGCACAGCACTTTCGACATCCACATCGGGAAACCTATATCCTGGCAATCGTTTACCACAGAAAAGAGCCCTACACAGTGGGCTGCCGAAGTGAGAAAGCTGGTGTACGACCTTCCAGAATCAGCACAACATTGATCATTTCTCTAAAACTCTAAGCACTCCCTCCCCATCTTCCCACACCAGGGACAACACCCAACACGGTGCTCCGTTTTGGAAATCATATCTCCCATTATATGCAACCCATCATCGAACCCGTATCTCGTGATTTGCTTCGTCGTGAACTCACTCCAGAGTTGCAGTTGCGCAAGACCAACAAAGCAGGCAACGAGATTTATATCATCACCCACCACAACGCACCCAACGTGATGCGCGAAATCGGAAGATTGCGCGAAATCGCTTTCCGCGCGGCTGGAGGAGGTACGGGACAAGCCTTAGACCTCGATGAGTTTGACGTTTGCGAACGCCCCTACTATCAACTCATCGTGTGGAATCCCGATGCAGAAGAAATACTCGGGGGGTATCGCTTTTTGCCTCCCAGCGACATTACCTTCCGCGAAAACGGACAACCCTATCTGGCGACAGGGCACATGTTCACCTTCTCGGACAATTTCATCGAAAACTTCCTTCCACAGACCGTGGAATTGGGACGATCTTTCGTGACCCTCGAATACCAAAGCACGCGCAACCTATCCAAAAGCCTCTACGCCCTCGACAACCTCTGGGACGGACTCGGCGCCCTCACCGTGATCATGCCCGATTTGAAGTACTTCTTCGGAAAAATGACCATGTATCCCAGCTTCGACCGACCAGCGCGCGACATGATTCTCTATTTCCTCCATCGTCACTTTGGCGATCGCGATGGACTCATCTCGCTCAATAATCCCGTGCTACTCGAAACTCCCGAAGAGGAACTGAAGAAAATCTTTGTCGAAACAGACTTCCGCGCCGACTACAAAGTGCTCAACAAGGCGGTGCGCGAACGTGGCTTCAATATCCCACCTTTGGTCAATGCTTATATGAACCTTTCGCCCACCATGCGCGTCTTTGGCACCGCCGTCAACGACGAATTTGGCAACGTGGAAGAAACAAGCATTCTCATCGCAGTGGATGAAATTCTCGAGGACAAACGCAAGCGACACATCGAAAGCTACGTTGACCCTCAGAACCTGACCGACATTCCCAAACTCTTCTTTGAAGAAACAAGATAAGCTGCACAACACAGCGACAACAACACAAAGAAAAAAGTACGAGAAGAACTAGTGGAACTAGAAAAACTAGAGAAACTAGAAACAAATAAAAAAAGAGGATGCTTCCACAATGAAAGCATCCTCTTTTTTTGCCTATGAATAGTATTGAACCTCAGCGCCATTGAAAGAAACGGCTATCTGGAGCAAACTATTGAATCTTCTGCCAATACACACGCTTGAAGAAAGGTCCAAGTTTACCTTTCACCGTGAGCACGTTGGGTTTGTCGAAATACATTTCCACACGATACACCTTGCCACTCGTAGGGTCGTAGATATTTCCATTTTCCCAAGTATCGTCGCCATCGAAGGTCACCTTTTCCACCAGAACGATTTGGTTGGAAGGCGTGTTGCGCTTCTTAGGGTCGGGATTTTTCTGGTCGGTGCGCTGGCTACCATCAGGATTTTTCATGTTTTCAAGCCACACCACTTGAGCGCGATAACCATCGCCATACTTGAAAATCTTAACCTTGGAGTTGCGACCGTCCTTGACCACGTGATACAATCCCACAATTTTGTCGGCAGCAGACTGTGCAGACACCGTGAGTGTGGTGGCAATGAAAGCCATAAGGAGGAAAGAAAGAATGCGTTTCATAAACTAATGTGTTGAATTTTTGAGAAACTATGAGGTTGATGTTCTAAGATCCTATGATAAAATGCGTGAGATAGGTATCACTATGTCTGGATTAGCGGCACATATTCCACTGCGATAATGCGAAAAATGAGGTGATAAACAGAAAAATACCCTACAACACCAAGTTTGCACACTATCGCTAATTATGTGCAAAGTTACAACTTATCCGCCAAATAGCACAAATAAGCGGAAAAGAAAATGGAGGAGCACAAAAAATAGTCGATGTTTTCGGAGGAAAACTTTGCAGGTTGCAAGGAAATGCTTACTTTTGCAGCGCAATTAATAGACTCTCTAATTTACAAACCCAAATTTATCGACATTTGAGACCCAATAAAAACGATAAACTCAAGCAGCAGTATCGCGTCAACGAGCAAATTCGT
>QWCO01002111.1_pt1 | contig 12748 bp, 7 predicted proteins | sample 1972611 | NCBI WGS metagenome assembly QWCO01 (sample SAMN09866706, study PRJNA288562) | Human oral metagenome isolate term1_saliva, whole genome shotgun sequencing... | reverse complement strand
TGAAACTCCATACGCTAAATTGTTAACTCAATTGTTCGGCGATCGTATGATGATTGCGAATGCTACTGGTTGTTCCTCCATTTGGGGTGCTTCCATGCCAGCTTCTCCATACACAACTAACCAACAAGGTCAAGGTCCTTCCTGGGCAAACTCTTTGTTCGAAGATAATGCTGAATACGGCTATGGTATGTACATCGGCGTTAAGAAAATCCGTGAACAATTGCTTGAAGTAGCTAAGAAAGCTGTTGAAACAGCATCTGGCGAATTGAAAGAAGCATTGGAACAATGGATTGAATTCGCTAACCTTGGCGCAGCTACTCGTCAACGTTCCGCACGTTTGGTAGCAGCAATCGAAGCTGAAGGTGCTACAACTCCAGAATTGAAAGAAATCCTTGATAAGAAACAATTCTTAATCAAACGTTCTCACTGGATCTTCGGTGGTGACGGTTGGGCTTACGATATCGGTTTCGGCGGTGTTGACCATGTATTAGCTTCTGGCGAAGACATCAACATTTGGGTATTCGATACTGAAGTATACTCCAACACTGGTGGTCAATCCTCCAAATCTACTCATGAAGCTGCTGTAGCTCAATTCGCTGCATCTGGTAAACGTACTAAGAAGAAAGACCTTGGCATGATGGCTATGTCTTATGGTTATGTATACGTAGCACAAGTTGCTATGGGTGCAGACAAAAACCAATTGATGAAAGCTGTTACAGAAGCTGAAGCTTATCCAGGTCCTTCCTTGATCATCGCTTACAGCCCATGTATCAACCATGGTATCAAAGCTGGTATGGGTAAAGCTCAAGAAGAACAACGCAAAGCAGTTGCTTGTGGTTACTGGGATCTTTACAGATACAACCCTCAACTTAAAGCTGAAGGTAAAAACCCATTCTCCTTGGATTCCAAAGAAGGCAACTACGACGAATTCCAAAACTTCCTTAAAGGTGAAGTTCGTTACGCTTCCTTGGCGAAAGCTGCTCCTGATGCTGCAGAAGAATTATTCGCTAAATGTGAAGAAGACGCTAAAGAACGTCGCTTAAGCTATGTTCGCTTACAAAAAGGTTTCGACGAAGTTAAATAATTAATTTCTCTAAACTGCATATACAAGAGGCATCCTCATTGAGGATGCCTCTTTTGCATCTATCATCCTTATGAATAGGTGTATAGTACACATGATTTTGGTATAATAGATAGTATATATGTGTATTATTCATATATTGTTTATACAATATATGTTTTTAATGATAGAGGATATTATGACTACGAATACAAATGACGTACAACAAACCATTTATAGTGAATTAGGCTATAAATCCATGCCATTCCCATATACCACACCAGCTACTCTTGAAGCCTATGCAGCTCTCGTGGGGGTTTCAGCACCTAACCCTAAAACTGCAAGAGTATTAGAGTTGGGAGCAACCTATGGTGGCAATATTATTTCCCAAGCATTATTTAATCCCGATGCAACATTCGTAGGTATTGAGCTTTCACAAGAACAAGTCGAAAAAGGTAATGAAGTGATTGCCAATGCAGGTTTAACCAATGTATCCCTTATTCAATCAGACATCGCATCTATTGGTAGTGAAATAGGTACATTTGATTATATTATTGCTCATGGTGTATATTCTTGGGTTGATGATGGTGTCAAAGAGGCATTGTTGCGCCTTATCAATGAACATTTAGCAGAGGATGGCATTGCCTACATTTCTTATAATACCTATCCAGGTTGGCATACGATGGACGAAGTACGTCAATTGATGATGTTCAGCAACCGTGATAAAACACAGTTTAATCATAAGGAAAAGGTACTACATGGCAAAACGATTGGTAGTATCGTAGGTAGTCAAATTTTAAAATATGACAATCTAAAGGAACGAAATAGTAAATTCTTAGGTGCTCTTCGCTCTGTTATGCAAAAAGATGAATACTATGTTGGTCACGATCATTTAGAGCCAAACAATGACCCTGTATATTTCTATCAATTTAATGACCATTTAGGAGCGCATAATTTGGCATACCTATGTGATGCTGATTTAACTTTATCTATGGTACGTAGCTTTGATGCTGATATTGCGGATACACTAGATAAACTCGCACTTAATGACCATGTAGCTCAAGAGCAATATTTAGATTTTATGCTAGATACGACCTTTAGAAAATCTATTATATGTAAGGCTAAGCATGCAGAATCTGTAACCTACGACATGGGAAATCCTGAACTTGTAAATTCTGTACCTATGCGAACCATTATTAACAACTTTACCTATACAATTCTCTTCAATGAAGAAGCATTGTCCATGTTTGAAAATGATATCGTACGCGATACATTCCAGTCCATTATTAAGGATGGCGGTCAGTTTAATATGATCGAGGCTTTAGCCATTGTGAAAGCTGCTAATGATGCTGCTAAGGGCGATGATGCAAGCTTAGAAGCCGCTGTTAATGCGTTATATGTAGCTATGGCAGAACATATTGTACGCGGTGGTCTACGTTTCTTGAAACACCCACATCCTAAAGCTTACTATATGGAGGGACAATCCTTTGTACCTGCTAGATTTACAAAGTTTGTGAAAGCTTTAGTTGAATCTGGTACAGACATCATGTATGGGGCTACCTCTGAAAATGAAGCCGTAGAAAATCTATCTGATGAAGATTTGATGTTTATGGAAATCCTCAATAAACCAAAGGCAAAATCTACTATCGTTAACGCGATTAAGAAGAATATCTTTGGTGGTGCGCAAGCTGGACAGGCAAAGAATCAAACGGCTATGGCTGAGGCATTCTATGCTGAATTGACGAAACGCATGGAAACATTAGGCTATTTAGAAAATAAAATTAAATAAGATTATTTCCCCGTGTAGCACGATAATAAGGTGCGATAGGGTAAAAATAAAGGCTAATTCTCAATATATAGAATTAGCCTTTATTTTTATGTTTAACATTTTCGTTTTATTTTATAAATATTACATTTTGTTATGTTCATTTGCATAAAAGATATAGGAAAGATGAAGAAATGAATGAAAAATACATGAAGTAAACATGACTTTTATGATATACTTTGTATGAGTGATTTTGTGTACATGTATCAATATGGTCATAGTAGGCCATATTTTGTTGTTAGTTAGTATAAGTATATTGTAAAAGGAGTTTTTCCATGGCATCTAAAAAGGCAGTACTAGTATATATACTAGAAATCCTACGAGATGAAACAGATGCAAATCATACATTATCTCAAGAGGAAATTCGTAGCATCTTAGCGAAGAAATATGAATTGACGGTAGATCGTAAAACCTTAGGTCGTCATCTAAATGATTTATATGAATCTGGTAATTTTAATATTGAGTGTGAAGAATCCGCACTAGGTACAGATGGATCGATTCGTCGCACTAATTTTTATATGATTCATCCTTTTGAAGAGGCCGAGTTACATTTGTTGATTGATGGCCTATTAGCGTCACGTCATATTAGTGCCAATCAGCGTAAAGATTTGATTGATAAGGTATCTGCTTTGGGCGGTCGTTATTTTAAATCCCATGGAAAACAAATTAAGAGTACATCTGATTCTCTTGTGAGAAGTCAGGACCTATTTCTAAATATTGATCTCATTGAAAAAGCGGTGACGGAAGGGAGAAAAATTTCGTTAGTCTATTATCAGCCTAGTACGGATAATAAATTATATCCTAATCTTGATTATGCAGGTAATGAACGAAATTATATTTTCAATCCCTACCAATTAGTATCTAGTCGAGGTTTCTACTACTTGGTAGGCAATCACGATAACCATGATGACATGTCTACACTCCGTGTGGATCGCATTGGCAACATTAAGTTATTGGATATTCGCCGTAAACCATTGCGGGATATCCAAGGCTATCAGCATCAAAATACCTTTGATGTAGAGGCCTACATGAAGGAACATATCTATATGTTTGGTGGTGAATCTGTAACGGTAATATTTGAAGCCAAACGCAGTATCGTTAACCAAATTCTTGATTGGTTTGATGGAAATGTAAAATTTATAAACGAGACGCCTCAAAAGGTGGAGTGTCGTGTGCATGTCAATCGAGAGGCCTTTAAATATTGGGCACTACAATATATGCAAAGTGTGAAAGTATTATCACCTGCATCACTGGTGTTCGATGTACGTGAAGCCATTCGTGATGGATTAGCACAATATGTACAAAAAGATGGGCAATAATTACAACAGCCTTTCAGTATTAAAAAGGAGCTATTGAGAAATCAATAGCTCCTTTTGTGCACTCTTAGAGAATATGTAATTTTTCTGCTTCTTTATAATCTTTTAGTACAGGACGTGGAGGTAATTTGTCTAATATGCTGACAATGTAAATCGCAATGGATGAGAATAAAAATCCTGGTACGATTTCATAGAGTCCAAAGAAGGCAAATTGTTTCCAAATTAGGACTGTAAGACCACCAACGACGATACCGGCAATACAACCACGGCGCGTCATGCGTTTCCAGAATAGGGAGAAGATGATAGCCGGACCAAAAGCGGCACCAAAGCCTGCCCATGCGTAAGCAACCATTGTAAGGATGAGGCTATCTGGATTTAATGCTAAGAAAATGGATATAGCCGCTACCAACAATACAACAATACGGCTTACAAGTACGAGTTCTTTGTCAGTTGCCGTTTTGTGAATGATATTAGCGTAGAAATCATTAGCAATGGCGGAGGCCGTTACTAATAGTTGAGCGGATGCAGTACTCATGATAGCTGCAAGCACAGCAGACCAGATGAGGCCAGCCATAAATGGCGTAAATAAACGTTCCGTCATAACGAGGAATATCGTTTCTGCATCTGTACCAACCAATTTTTCTGGTAGCATATATACGTGACCGATGAGGCCTACGAAAATAGCCGCTAATAAGGAAAGGATAACCCAAACCATAGCAATATTTGTAGATTTTTTTAGTTCCTTTGCATCAGAAATCGCCATGAAGCGAACTAGAATATGTGGTTGACCGAAGTAGCCAAGGCCCCAACCAAGGGATGAGATGATGCCGATAACAAGGGCAAACATATCACTTGTATCACCCCAAAGATTTAAGCCTTGAGGAAATTCGCTTTGAATGAGTTGCATCGTATCAATAGGACCACCTAAGTACATGGCCGCCGTAATAGGTACAGCCAAGATGGCGAAGAACATCAACGCCCCTTGAATACAGTCTGTCCACGATACGGCGAGGAAACCGCCGAGGAATGTGTAGAATACTACAATGCCTGCCGTAATAAAGAGGGATACCGTGTAGTCCAAACCGAAGATGGTATTGAATAATTTGCCTCCTGCTACAAATCCAGACGATGTGTAGATGAGGAAGAAGATTAATATAAACAATGCGGAAATAACAGCTACCGAATGGGATTGATCGTGGAAACGATTTTTCAAATAATCCGGCAATGTTAAGCTATCACTGGCTACCTCCGTATGGTTACGCAATCTACGGGATACGAACCGCCAGTTGGCCCAGGTGCCCAAGGTAAGCCCTACGGCAATCCATACACCGGAAATACCTAGTAGACACCGATGTACATCATCAGTCCTAAATACAAGGCAAAGGCGATTATGATCATTATGTTGTTGTGTGTCATGCCTATATAAAACCTCCTTAGGGTTGTTCACCACGTTAAAATACATACTAATTATTGTACCATAAATTGTCATTCTATAGGATACGTAAATCATATAATTTATTGGTAAATGTTGATGATTTCGTAAAAATTACCCAATAGTATTATATGAAATAACTCAAAAAATACCTCAAAAAATGATACAATAGATAAATACAATAGTTCGTTGAGATGGTATATAACAGCGTTAGCATGGTACACATAGGAAAGGAGGTATACCAATGGAGGCTATGAATTCTCGTGATCGAGCTTTACAACTATTGCAAACCTACTTTGGGTATACATCCTTTCGTCCGGCTCAAGAGGCACCTGTAAATTCTTTGTTGAAAAACGAGGATGTAGTGGCCATCATGCCTACAGGAGCGGGTAAATCGATATGCTTTCAAATTCCAGCTCTTTGTAAATCAGGGCTTACCGTCGTATTCTCGCCCTTAATATCTTTGATGAAAGACCAAGTAGATGGCTTGGTGGATCAGAATATACCAGCTGCACTAATCAATAGTACCTTAACGCAAACGGAATTTAATAAGACCATGTACGATGTGCGGAGTGGGAATATTAAGTTATTATATATTGCACCAGAGCGATTAGGTTCAAATTTCTTCTGCAATGTGTTACGCTCTATGCCAATCTCTCAAGTTATCGTCGATGAAGCGCACTGTATTTCGCAATGGGGCCATGACTTTAGACCTTCTTATCGATTGATTGGCGATTGGCTCGCCAGTTTGCCTAAACGTCCTGTAGTGGGGGCTTTCACAGCGACGGCTACGAAGGCTGTAGAAAATGATATTAAAAAATTATTAGGCCTCGATCATGCGAATGTGTATGTTACGGGATTTGATAGACCAAACTTATCGTTTTCTGTAGTGCGCACACCAAAGCGCATGGATTATGTAGTCGATTATGTGCGGCGCCATAGCCATGAAAATGGCATCATCTATTGCTCTACACGCAAGGATGTAGAACGGGTCTACGATAATTTGACACGTGCTGGAATCCAAACGGGATATTACCATGCCGGTTTATCCGATGAGATGCGCAAAGATATGCAAAATAAATACGCTTTTGACCAATTACAAGTCATGGTCGCAACTAACGCATTTGGCATGGGCATCGACAAGAGTAATGTGCGCTATGTGTTGCATTACCAAATGCCGCGTAATATGGAGTCCTACTATCAAGAGGCGGGCCGTGCTGGACGCGATGGAGCACCGGCAGAATGTATTCTGCTTTATAGTGGGCAAGATGTGCGCGTTCATAAGTATTTGATTGAACAAGGTCATTTAGAACCACAACGTGAGCAGGTAGAACTTAGAAAACTGCAGTCTATGATTGATTACTGTTTCTGCAGTACATGCCTAAGAAAATATATGCTTGCCTATTTTGGTGAAATCGTTCCGTGGCTCGAATGCAGTAACTGCAGTTCGTGTAATACAAAGGGAGAACGTGTTAATGTCACGAAAGAGGCAAAGGCTATTTTTCGAGCTATTATCGCCACAGAAGAGCGGTATGGTGCCTCTATGATTTCTTCCATCGTGCGCGGAGAACGAACTGATCGCATTACGCGGGCAGGCCTTGATGCATTATCCGTCTTTGGCTATTTATCGGATGTAGGGGATAAGGAGATTAAAGGCCTTATACAACAATTTGTAGCATCTGGCTATTTACGGAGCTCTATGGGGAAATATCCGGTTCTATCTGTCACCGCTGGTGCAGAAGAGGTGTTGGCAGGACATAAAGAGGTAGAAGAGATTAGGCAAGAGGTCATTGTACCATCTCGTAAAACGAAAAAGTCAGCCTCTATATCTCGTTCCGAAGCGCCTCGTTCTGGTTCTGGTGGGTTATTTGAACACTTACGGCAACATCGTAAACAATTGGCGTCGCAATTGGGTGTACCACCATATATTATATTCCCTGATACAGTGCTTATTGATTTAGCCAATATACGACCAAAAACATTAGGTGAGTTTGGCAATATAAAGGGCGTGGGGGAAGCAAAACTAAAAAAATATGGACTTTCATTTTTAGAGGCCATTTCACAATATAAGGGGTAGTAATTGGGCGTTTCTAAACGCTATATTGAATGATTTCCAATATGATTAGGGGGAACTATGAGCTTAGCAGATACACAATATCTCAACATTATTGAAAATATATTAGATCATGGTATATATGGGCAAAATAGAACAGGTATAGCTACATATAAATTGCCACAACAAATCATGCAGTTTGATTTACAAGAGGAATTTCCCATTTTAACCACAAAATTTGTGGCTTTCAAAACAGCTGTGAAAGAATTGTTATGGATTTGGCAAATGCAGTCCAATGATGTGCGTAAATTACAAGATATGAATGTCCATGTATGGGATGAATGGATGCGCGAAGATGGGACTATTGGCAAGGCCTATGGATACCAAATCGCGAAATATAAACAGTTGGATAATCTCATCAAAACCATCAAAGAAGACCCTGATAGTCGCCGCATGATTGTTACCTTGTGGAACATAGAGGATTTGCCTGATATGGCATTGCAACCTTGTGCGTATGAAACATTGTGGGATGTGGGCAATGGTTATTTAAACTGCATGCTCATCCAACGCAGTGGCGACATGGGGCTTGGCGTTCCTTTTAATACGGCTCAATATGCAGCTCTTCTATGTATGATTGCTCAAGTAACCGGTTTGAAGCCCGGTAAGTTTACTCATGTTATTAATAATGCACATATTTACGAAAATCATGTGGATGCATTGCGGGAGCAATTATCTCGCCGAGATCAAGCGTTGCCAGCGCCTAAAATTAGTGTCAATTCACAAATTACTGACTTTTATGACTTCACACCGGATGATATCGTGTTAGAAGGGTATGAACATTTAGGCAAATTGGCTATGACCGTAGCCGTATAGGGGGATACTATGTTAGCACTTATCGTAGCGGTAGCACATCATCGCGTTATCGGCAAGGATAATTCTTTGATTTGGCATTTACCAAATGATTTGAAATTCTTTAAGGAAAAAACGACGGGCCACGTGATTATTATGGGCCGTAAGACTTTTGAAAGCTTGCCTTTTTTATTGCCTAATCGAGAACATTGGGTAATTACGAAAAATAAAGGATTTAATGCACTGGAAGGGGTACGTGTATTCTCTTCACCAGAGGCTGCTGTAGAAGCTGCTAAAGAGCTTGATGTAGCCTATGTTATCGGGGGTGCACAAATTTACGAAGCCTTTTTACCGTATGTAGATGTAATGCATATTACTGAGGTTGATCATGAATTTGAAGGAGATGCTCATTTTCCTGAATTCGATGCGTCAGCTTTCACCATTACCTCCGTTATTGAGGGCACGGTAGATGACAAAAATAAATATCCTCATCGATTTGTAACATATGAAAGAAAAGGACATAACTAATGGAATCAATGTTTGCCATTATTGCAAAGGAATTAGGCGTTAAGCCTGGTCAAGTAGAATCGGCGGTTACCCTCTTAGACGAAGGTAACACAGTGCCGTTCATCGCTCGTTACAGAAAGGAAGTAACAGGCGAATTACAAGATGAACAACTGCGTACAGTAGAAGAACGTATTAAATATTTGCGCAACTTAGAAGCGCGGCGCCAAGAAATCATTAATGCCATTACGGAACAAGAAAAGATGACCGATGAATTGATGGCATCCTTGATGAAAGCCGTAAAATTACAAGAATTAGAGGATTTGTATTTACCATATCGACCTAAGAAACGGACACGGGCCATGATTGCCCGTGAACGTGGACTCGAACCATTAGCGGATATGATTTTGAACGATACGGTTACATCAGGCAATCCTCTAGATATTGCAAAGGAATATATTTCTGAAGAGGTCCCTACGCCAGAGGATGCCATTCAAGGTGCATCGGACATCGTTGCAGAAATCGTAAGCGATAGTGCCGATTTCCGTGCTACCCTTCGCAAGCGTATGTGGAAGGAAGGTTTTATCCAAGCGGAGCTCGTGGAAGATAATGAGCACAAGGACCAATTCCTTCAATATAATGAGTATGCCGAACCAGTTCGTCAGATGCCGTCTCATCGTATCTTGGCGGTTAATCGGGGCGAAAAATTAGGAGCTCTTAAATTGGCGTTAACCGTACCCGATGAATCCTATATTCAATACATGGTGCGTGGTATCACTAAAAATGAACAATCTATTTTTAGCGATGTGAAAGCTAGCACCGTAGCAGACGCATATAAACGCTTGATTTTCCCTGCTCTTGAACGGGATATTCGCAATGAATTAACCGAATCAGCAGATGAACAAGCGATTAAGGTATTTGGGGTAAATCTTAAAAATCTATTGTTACAACCACCATTGGCAGGTCATGTCATTATGGGCCTTGACCCAGGGTATCGTACGGGTTGTAAGATGGCTATTATCGATGCGCAAGGGAATGTACTCGATTACGGTGCTTACTATTTAACGAATAGTGAAAAACTAAAACAAGAAGCACAAAAGAAATTGGCTGAAAAAATCCGCAAATATAAGGTTACCTTATTATCTATCGGTAATGGTACCGCTTCGTATGAAACGGAGCAATTTGCATCTAAGATGATTGAAGAAGAAAAGTTAGATTGTCACTATATCATTACCAATGAAGCTGGTGCCTCTGTATATTCCGCATCAAAACTAGCTATTGATGAATTGCCAGATTTAGACGTAACGATTCGCGGTGCCGTATCCATCGCTCGTCGCGTACAAGATCCATTAGCAGAATCCGTTAAAATCGATCCTAAGTCTATCGGCGTTGGCCAATACCAACATGATGTTAACCAAAAGCAATTGTCTCACACATTAGATCAAGTGGTAGAATCTGTAGTAAACCATGTTGGAGTTGAACTTAACACCGCATCACCAGCTATTTTGCAACATATTGCAGGTATTTCCAGTACTGTAGCCAAGAATATCGTAGCTTTCCGCCAAGAAAATGGTGGCTTTACGAGCCGCAAACAATTGTTAAAGGTACCTCGTTTAGGTCCTGCAGCGTTTACGCAATGCGCGGGATTCTTACGCTTAAATGGGGCTAAAAATCCGTTGGATAACACATCCGTTCACCCTGAGTCTTATGAATTGGCGGAACGCATCATTGGTGAGCTTGGATTTACATTGAAGGATTTGCAAGATAAATCCCAACTAGAGGCATTACAAGTGAAACTACCATTGGTTGATGTTGATAAAATGGCTCATAAGCTTGATGCGGGCGTTCCAACGGTACGAGATATTATCGCTGCTCTCGCTAAGCCGGGCCGTGACCCTCGCGAGGATTTACCAGCACCTCTTACTCGTAAGCACGTGGTTAGCCTTGAAGATATTAAGGTCGGTACCGTTGTAAAAGGAACTGTTCATAATGTGGTGGACTTTGGTGCATTTATCGATTTTGGTTTGAAAACGAATGGTTTATTACATCGCAGCGAACTATGTAAGGGGAAACAACATCCTTCTGACGTACTTGCTGTAGGCGATATTATTGAAGCCGAGATTATTTCTGTAGATGTAAAACGAAATCGTATCGGATTATCCGTTAAGTCATTGAGAAACAAAGACAAGAAAAAGGCCTAATCTAGTTAGGGTAATTCGCAAAAAATTATACATGTCAAAATTGAACATGATTAAAAGGAGTCCTTTAAGTAATAAAGGGCTCCTTTTTTATAGCTAGACTTATCGTAAAAAGTTATATGCCTATCGATTTTGCTATAGAATAAGGCTATTGAGAATACAATAAAATCGCTATATCGAAAACAATAAAACAGATTGAAGTATTTAGATATTGGGTGTATGATGAACCCATAGAAGACAATTAATAGTCATTATCCATTAAAGGAGGAAGTACTATGAGTTTACATATTAACGAAAGATATGGTCTATTAATCAATAATGAATGGGTACCTGCATCTGATGGTGCTGAATTTAATGTATATAACCCTGCTAATGGCGAGCAACTCGCCATTTGTGCAGAGGCGACAAAGGATGATGTTGATCGCGCTGTAGCTGCTGCAACTGAGGCTTTTAAAACATGGAAAAATGTGTCCCAAGTCGATCGGGCCGATTATTTATTAAAGATTGCTGATGCCATCGATGCGCATAAAGAACATTTGGCGCAAGTAGAAACCTACGACAATGGTAAACCTATCCGTGAAACATTAAATGTAGATATACCGTATGGTGCAGATCATTTCCGTTACTTTGCTGGCGTGCTTCGCGCAGAAGAAGGCTCAGCACAAGTGTTTGATGAAAATACATTGAGCCTTATTATTCGTGAACCGATTGGCGTGGTTGGTCAAGTAGTACCTTGGAACTTCCCATTCCTAATGGCCGCATGGAAATTGGCACCAGCTCTTGCAGCAGGTTGTACAGTTGTTATCAAACCGTCTAGCCATACATCCCTTAGCCTGTTAGAACTAGGTAGTATTTTGAAAGATATTTTACCTCCAGGTGTTGTAAACATCGTAACTGGTAAAGGTTCTAAATCTGGTCAATATATCCTTGATCACCCTGGATTTAGCAAATTGGCTTTCACGGGCTCTACAGAAGTAGGCCTCGATGTATATAAAGCGGCATCTGAACGGTTGATTCCAGCCACATTGGAATTGGGTGGTAAATCAGCAAATATTTTCTTTGACGATGCGAACTGGAAACAAGCTCTTGATGGGGCATTGCTTGGCATCTTATTTAACCAAGGCCAAGTATGTTGCGCTGGTTCTCGTATTTTTGTACAAGACACAATTTATGATAAATTTGTAGCTGAACTGTCCGCATTGTTTGATAAGGTGAAAGTAGGACTTCCTTGGGATGAATCTACACAATTGGGATCCTTAATTTACGAAGCACAAGTTAAGAAAGTGCTTAGCTACGTAGAACTTGCTAAAGAAGAGGGCGCTCGTGTTGTGGCCGGTGGCGAACGCATTACCGATGGCGAACTTGGTAAAGGCTGTTTCGTAAGACCGACACTCATCGTAGATGCTACCAACGATATGCGCGTAGCTCGTGAAGAAATCTTTGGTCCGGTGGCAGTAGTGATTAAATTCCATAGCGAAGACGAAGTAATCGAACAAGCCAATGATAGCCTA
>QWCO01001028.1_pt1 | contig 12760 bp, 6 predicted proteins | sample 1972611 | NCBI WGS metagenome assembly QWCO01 (sample SAMN09866706, study PRJNA288562) | Human oral metagenome isolate term1_saliva, whole genome shotgun sequencing... | reverse complement strand
TGTGAGGATAGCACACATATCAGGTACGTTCGGATTGTTCTTCTGTCCGGGGTCATAGTTGATGTTTGTCCATTCAAAGTCGGCTTTGCTCAAATCTAAAAAGGCATTCAATCCGCCATACATACTCAGGTCCTCGCCCTCTAACTCAGCCTCAAATTTAGCCTTGTGGTCGATGGCATACTTTGCGACGATGATGGTCTGGCCCGGTTTGACAGGATAGTCATTGCCCTTGCCAGGGAAGTAAGAGATACCCGATGCACCATAATAACGATTGACGAAATCGTCTTTTGGTGCGAACTGAATGGCTTTGCTTGGATCGATAGCATTGACACACAAGGCTAATCCGTCAAGATATTTCACCTCGTCCGTAGGGTTAAAGATGGTGATATACTGATCGTCATTGTACATCTGGTTCATATTCTTCATTCCCCACGCACGTACATCACGATACCAATAATGCCCAACATAGAACACTTCCTTGATAATCAAGTGGTCTAACTTTGTCTTAGAAGTGGATTGCTTCACAGGCATTTCATTACGCGTACAGCTGTTTAGCCCTAAAAGCATAAGGCTAAAAAGCAGGTACGCAGTTATCTTCTTTTTCATCATTTGTTTTCTTCTATTATGTTACAAGAACCAGTTTCCGAAACCAGAGCCACCACCAATGCCGTGGGTCTGTACATTCTGCGAAGCTTCCAACGCATCTAATGATGACAAGCCTATTTCGTGACCTAAGTAGAAATAGAGTGGGTCGTTCGGGTCGATGGTTGTAGGGTCAGTATCAAAGCTACTGCAGAACACTTTGATAGGGATATTAAAGCGGAAAAGCTCTTTCCATTCTGAATCTGCCCCATACTCCTTTGGCTCGTCAGGGTTGTAAGCCTCTGAACAGATGAACGGACTACGGAAGACATAGGTTGAATGGCGATTAAGATACTCGTCCTTCGGTATCAATGCCTTCTTTCCTTTCGGGCATTTCATCACTCTTACAGACAGATAGAACTTTGGCAAGAGATAAGACGGACGTGTATAACGGCCTGCCTCACCCGTTGCAGGGTCCAAACGACGTGTAATCTCTAATGGCCACTCTTGATGAAGCGCATCGTTTTCATCGGCATCAATATCGAAGTTGAAGTGTCCCTTCAGTCCTACACGGTCTTGATCGTAGGGTGCAACTGCCCAGTCAGCATCCTCACGGGTCAACGGTGGGAGCAGACGTTGGTTGAACAACTCACGCGCTCCGTCAGCCATAGCGTTATGAATCCACGTATCACGATAGGTATATTCAAATATCTTCGGAGTCAGTTCGGCACGTTCCTTCCACGTTGTCTTATTCGCAAAGAGTGGAGAAGGAACTGGTGTCGTGTCGACAGTACCGCCCTTCTTCCAGTCACCAAACTTGTTCTTCTTCGGTTTCCACGTACCACGGCAGTCCATCACCTCGTAAGGATTACCCTTATCGTCGACCTCGCTCACCGTGAAGAATATCTGATATTCATCAGAGTGGTCGAGAATATCATCGTTCATCAGCTTACCCTCCTTATCGAAGAAGTAGAGGCAGAGTCCCCAACGCTTTAGTTTTCCACCGATGATACGGATGTAATCGGGTCCAGTCTTACCATCGCTCTGTTCAAGATACGTCACCGTACTCTGGCGCTGCACCTCAACCGTAGGCCATTTTGCTGTATTGTTGCGGATAATGACAAACTCCTCCTGCTTCCAAGGGGCGTTATGATAGACGAAGTTACCGTGCATCATACCGTCACCGTGGGAGTGTCCCTCCTTAAACATAGCCAAGCAGGTAGCCCAACCATTGAAAGCTCCGTCTGGGTCAGGGTTATTCACTTGCTCAGAAACCTTAATCTTCGACAGACTATCTACATAACGGTCTGCACCACTACGTGCTAATCCCTTACTTTCTAAGGGGTTTTCGTTATAATCAACATGTACATTGCCAAACACAAAGTTGTCACATGAAGTGAAAACTGCGGCAACACATGATAATAAAAGAATGTTCTTGAATATCTTATTCATCTTCCCAATTCGTTTTTACATCAATACTACGTTATGTCTGTACTGTATGAAGAAGTCTTGTGGCTGTGTCAGCATACGCCAGAGCTGTGCCTTGTTGGCAGCAGGATAGAATCGCTTAACATCCTCAAAACACTTGTCTTCACCGTCCTTGGTATTGGCTATCACACGAACAGACAGCGGATAGTCGATATCAAAGCTATCCCAACCCGGTTGTAACTGGTTGAAATCCCATAGGAAGCTATGCTCGCTATTGTTCGTATTGCAGTACTTCGCAGGCTTTTCCGACTCTCCCACGTGCTGCTGTCCTTTGTTAAGAATGTGACAGATGCGCACCTGTAGCTGGAAAGCAATGTCTGATTTGTGGAACTGCATGATGCCCTTAAACCCCAAACGGTCCATGTCTGAGCCGACGTCTAAGCTACGTTTCTGATGCAGTAAACCCACTGTATGACCATAACGCTGGCGTGGTGACTCTGTGTCTGGGTCGGTGAAGTCATCGTTATAAGCTTCTGTAAAAAGTTTTCCGAGTTCTTCTTCCACTGGATCTGTGTCACGATACTCGTAGGTAAAGACCTCTGGCGTAATCTTATTTAACTCCATTGGATCAATAGTTTTGTAGAGATGATAGGTCTTTCCACCGAAGTTATAAGGCTGCAAAGCCTCTGGTTTTCCCGATACCTCAATCGACTTCCATGCCAACTCACTATCGAACGGCACTAAATTCTGTCCCAACGTGTAGCCATCGGGGACATAGATGTTAGAAGTTGAGAACTTTGTGGCAGCTTCCATTGCTCCTCCTTTCTCCTTAAAGGTGTATCGGTCATAATAAGTAGGTAGTGAAGCCAACGAACGTGGGTATGCCATTTGCAATCCACGCACCTCCTGTCCACGTCCTGCAGAGCTACTATCTGCCACTGCTTTGTTCAAAGATGCGTTACCTATACCGAAGAAGTGCTGGTGAACAAGGAGTGTTGCGTTGTCTTCATCAGGAACGTTATAACCGTCTTTATCCTTCATGAAGGGATAACCTGAGAACTGATGATTGATGAGCATACCGTTTTGATCGTAGTACTTCAGCTCCAATCCATAGTAGATATCGTCTGAAGCAATCACATCAAAGCAGTCGCGTTCGGTCGTAATTGTCATCTGTCCGTCGTCATCTTTGGCAATATCAATCTCCTGCATGACTGGGATAGAGGTCGAGCCACTGACGAGATGATAGGTGTTATAGGCTTGAATAGAGTCGTTTCCGTCTGGTCCAACACCAATCATTCCCCCCTTATAGCCCATTCTTAAGATGGCATGAACCGCATAAATCTGCTCATGTCCCTTCACATCTCGCTCAATAGAGGAAGGAGGAGCTTGTATAATCTTCTTGAAGAAATCGTCAACTTGGTCGTTAGAGCAACTTCCGAAGAGAAGTCCCACTGCTGCCGTGGCAAGTATGAGGCGTATGTCTTTATATAGTTTCATATTCTTTTTCAGCTAATTAGAACTTAAACAATGTGCGTAAAGAGAAGTTTGATCCGCGCTCATGGGCGTAGTATCTGAAGCGGTCGGTGTACTCCTTATAGAGTGCGTTGAGGATGTTATCACCGACAATCATAAACTTCAACTCTCGATTCTGTGGTAACGCGATGCGGAACTCAGCCGTACCATTCAGTAGGAAATAGGCTGGTGGCGAATCGGGAACGAGGTCTTTATCGGGATCAAAGCGGGTCTGCTTGGTCACGTAGATACCTGAGAGCGACAGCGACGAACGATACTTATGATTCTTCGTCAGCGGTAGGTCGTAGGTAGCTGATAGTCCGTAACGGTCTGATGGCATGAAAGGTAGCCAGTCGTTATGGGTCAGGTTGCGTGCAAACATCCATTCTCCCTTGCCGACAAAGGTCAGTCCTTGCAGCGGCTTCACGGTTGCTTCGATATCACCACCATAGAGTTTCACATCGTCTTGGTCGTAGATAAACTTCGGATACTTACCACTTGGATGGTTATGGAAGCGGTCCTTACCTGTTCCGATGTGGTCGTAGATATAGCTATTGATACGCTGGAAGAAGACACTTGGCTCTACAGAGAACCATGTGTTCCTATACTTCGTACCTAACACGAGTTTATAACCACGCTCGCTGGCAAGATTCTTGTTGCCTACTACCCAATAGGAACCGTCTTGCAAGCCAATGGCATAGAGCTCATTGATATCTGGTGGACGCCATGACCAACCGATATTCGCACGTGCATCCCACTTGTCACTGAACTGATAGTGGGTGGCAAGGCTCATGGTGAAGTTACTATAGAGTTTGAAGTCGTCGTAGTAGGTGTAGTTGCTGAGGCTGCTATAGCCATTGACCGACAACACACGGAAGTCGTAACGCATACCGAGGGCACACTGCAACCTGCCAAACTCTGCCTTATGAAGGAAATAACCACCCATCGACAGGGCTGCAAAGTTAGGAACAAAAGCTGGCTGCTTCGTACCCGGATAGTTGAAGTTCGTTTGGTAGGTATTAGAAAGACCAGCATCAGTCGTCATCTTCCATAGTTTCCATTTCGCTTGCCAAAGTACGTCGAACTTATAGGTTTTCAGCATCAGGTCCTGCACTGGAATCCAACTCCATTGTGTCTTCTTTCGGTTTTCGAACTCTTGACGGAGATTCTCTTGGAAAGATAGCGTGAAATTGAGGTGATGGTTAGGATTAAGTTCCCATTTCAGTTCACCCTTCAACGTCACGTGTTGCGACTGCTGGAACGGCGGTTTGATTTCGTATGAGAAGGGTTTAACGGTCTCTGGATCAGGACGTCCGTATTCAAATCGCTTGATCAACTGTGATAGGTCGGATATCTTACTGGCGTAATAGATTCCGCTTCGCTGATAGTAGATACTCGAGAAGAGGGTTGCCGTGAGCTTCTTTCCTTGCCAACCGGCTAAGGCTGAGAAACTGATGGTGTTATATCCTGTGTTGTTCAGTACGTAGTCGGCTGTATGATAGTCGCCTCCTTTGGTGTACATTCCATGTAGGCGCAGACCAAACTGCTTATAACCCGTCTCGATAGTACCCGACCCACTGAAGCCACGTGCATTGGTATCGTAACCCATGTTGACGTTTCCATTCACCTTAATCTTCTTGTTTTCGTAGGGTAGGGGCGCATCATTCAAGAGTACCACACCGCCCATTGCACCGAAACCATAGCGAATACACTCGGCACCTTTCACCACTTCTACCATGCTCGAACCTGTATAGTCGAGCTCTGGTGCGTGGTCGGCACCCCAACTCTGGCTTTCTAATCGTACTCCATTGTTCATCAAGAGGATACGACTACTGTGCATACCTTGAATAACAGGCTTTGCAATTGTGTTTCCAGTACTGATAGAACTAACGCCGGGGATGGTTTCAAGGAGTTTTGCCAATGATGTAGCACCACCTTTTTCCAATGCTTCCTGACTGATAGCTGACGACTGCTGTAAGACGGTCGTGTGTCGTTTCTGTGCCGTGACAGTGACATTATCTAATTGCTTAGAATCATCCTTCAACTGTAAGGTTATCATGTGGCTGTCGGGGATGCTAACAACACGTGTCACCGTCTTATAACCTACGTAGGTAACCGTTAGTTTCAAGCGGTCGGCAGCACGCTTGAGTTTAATCGTACACCTACCGTCGATGTCTGTCACCGAGGGATTTGAAACACCTTCGCAACGTACGACAGCACCGATAAGCGGCTCTTGTGACAGTTCTGAAACAACCCGAACGGTTACAGATGTTTTGACATCTTTATCCTCATCCTCCACTGTCTCCTGCCCATGTATAGCCGTAGCATGGACGTAGGTGGGTGGGAATAAGAACAAAGAACTTAAGAGAGTGGCGGACAGGTAGTATCTGACACGCCTTTCATAGTTCATTTTTAATTTGTTCATATATACTTAGATTACAAATGGTTTTTAATTAATAGACACAATTCCCCCCAACCTTCACAGCGGAGGAAACGAATCTATAAGGGTTTACTCAGGCTTCAGATCAAGTCGCAGGTGTCTGCAAATGAAGTCAGCCTTGTATTTTCATTTGTTACGATTTACGACTGCAAAAGTAGAAAAAATATATACATCGCACAATACTTACTTTTAGTGAATTTGCATAATACCCATTTCTTGGTAGGTGAAACACGTTCTCCTCTTTCGTCCTAACAATCTATTTTGTAAGAATAAAGTCACGCCTCGTTTTTTATACATGCTCTTTACCCTTCGAATTAACGCCCTTTTGACTTGCAAAAGGTGCCCTTTAAGCCCCTTACTAACGCCCTTTTGAAGTCCAATTAAGCACCTTTCGAACCCCGCCTTTGCAACTGCTTGAAAACAAAAGACTTATAGAGGTACTAAAATCACTCGTTCTTAACCCTTTTCCCTACCATTTCTTTAACTATAATGTAAAGAAAATTCAAACATCGACTACGAATTTTTATCCTTTGAACTTTGAACTTTGAACATTGAACTTTTTATCCTTTGAACTTTTTATCCTTTGAACTTTGAGCTTTGAACATTGAACTTTTTGATTTGTGCTTTAACCCTTGTACTATATCGGTAATCATAATTATGAATTGTGAATTATGAATTTTGAATTATAATTCTGAATTCTGAATTATGGAATTATTAAAAAAAGTTTTGTATATTTGCCTTTGATTTATAGAGGAGTCGTAGTTAAGTCTACATAAAACAGATGAAAAGAACAAAGACATACAGCATAATTACGGGGTGGGTAGCTTGTTTACTCCTTCTGATGCTTGCTGCCTGTAATGTTCCACACGTACAAGAAGTTGACGAATTAAACGACAAGGCATATGCCTTGCACTATCGTAATCTCGACTCCGTGAGAATCTATGCGGATAAAGCCTACGGTCTGGCAGGAAGCTATGACGCAGGAAAGGCGGAGGCATTGAACAATCTTGCTTTCGTTGACTTGATGAAGATGCGCTTTACAGAAGCCAATGCTAAACTCGATTCTGTCCTCAAAATCACTGATAACCAAGTAGAACTCTTGGTGGCTGACATTCAGTTCATGCGTCTTTGTCAGCGTGAGTCGCTCAATAAGGAGTTCTACGACTACTATGAAAAAGCACAAAAGCGAATTCATCGTATTGAAGAAGATGAGAAACTACTCTCTCCTCGGCAACGTCGTCGCATGGTTTATGCGCGCTCAGAGTTTGCCATTGTCACTTCGACATACTATTATTACGTAGGTCTGGAGCAGCCTTCTATCAAGGCAATCAGCCAGATTAATCCCGATGGAGAGATACAAACCGACATGGCTCAGCTCTTGGCTTATTACTATAACATCGGGTCGGGTGGTATTATCAATACCAATTCGCAGAAAGCCATAGAGCAAAAAGAGTTTGAGTATCTCATACGTTGTTATATGCTTGCACGCCAGCACAACTTCCCTTATTGGGAGGCAAACTCCTTGCAGGCGATCAGTGAGTTGATTCTGAACGATAAGAGTAGAGCAACACTGATGCATGATAACCTACCTTCGTTCCAGTATATCAACCTTGATAACATGCCTGAGCAACTCCTTGCAGGTAACTTAGCACAGCGATCACTGCATATCTTCCAACGTTATGGAGATGTTTATCAGACGGCAGGTTGCTATCGTACCTTGGCTTCATGCTATTGGAAGATAAAGGATTACCGTTCAGCTATCATCTGTCTGAACAAGGCTTTGCACGATAACCCAGCTATCAAGCAGGCACCCGACCTCGTTGCGTCTATCCGCGAACAGTTGAGTGTTACGTATTCGGCTATAAATAATAAGCAACAGAGTGATTATAACCGTAACATCTACCTTGACCTTCAAGACGAAACTCGACAAGACAGATACCTTACATCACGTGCTGAACAATTAGAGCGTACGTCAAAACAGCTGAATCTTATTATCATTGCTGTGGCACTCTCTATCTTCTTTGTACTTGCTTCGCTCGTCCTCTTCCATTATCTTCGTCGAAGAAAAGACACACAGGGTTCGTTAGACGACCTCCTCCTTCCGCTTGAACAGTGGCGTCATAACAATGAAAAGCACATGGCAGAACTGGCTGATAAGTATGAAGAGGTGTCTGAACAACTTGTTATCAATAAGTTACATCTTACGGATAATAAGCGAAAACACCTTGAACAACGAGCTAAGATTTCGCTTGTCAATGGTGTTATCCCACTCATCGACCGTATGTTACACGAGATTGAGAAGCTCAAGAAGGGTGGCGAAAGCGATGCTGTGCAGGCAGAACGTTATACTTATATCCGTGAGTTGACCGATAAGATTAACGAACTAAACGCTGTTCTCACAGAGTGGATTCAGCTTAGACAAGGTAAACTGTCGCTGCATATTGAGAGTTTCCCTATACAACAGGTGTTCGATATTGTGAAGAAAGGACGTATGGGCTTCCATATGAAGGGTATCGACCTACGTGTAGAAGACACGAAAGCTGTCGTCAAAGCCGACCGCGTTCTGACGCTTTTCATGGTGAATACATTGGCTGATAATGCTCGTAAGTTTACTGAAAAAGGCGGAAAGGTGACCATTTCATCTATTGAAGAACCTGACTATGTTGAGATATCTGTTGCCGATACGGGCTGCGGACTCACTGAAGAAGAGCAACAACACATCTTCGATCACAAGCCAATCCATGATCAGAAAGACAGTGCTTCGCATGGTTTTGGATTGATGAATTGTAATGGTATCATCAATAAATACAAGAAGATTAGTCAAATATTCTCTGTTTGTGAGATGGGTGTAGAGAGCGAGAAGGACAAGGGAAGTCGTTTCTTCTTCCGCTTGCCAAAGGGTATCAGCCGTGTCTTGTTGGCTTTCGTCCTCGCTACAGCTTCCCTCCTGACGGCTCAGGCACGTCCTACAAGAGCCAGCGACAAGGCTACTGCCCTTGCAAAGAAGGACTATAACACCCTTGCTGGCATCTATGCAGACTCGGCTTACTTCTCAAATATCAATGGTTCCTACAGTAAGACATTGGCTTATGCAGACACATGTCGTTACTATCTGAATCTCCATTATCTCCAACTTCGCCCTAAAGGAAAGGAGTTGATGAAGCAACTTGGAAGCCTTTCTATCGTTCCTGCGGAGATTAAGTGGTATCATGATAGCCTACCGATGAACTATGGTATCATCCTCGATATACGTAATGAGAGTGCTGTGGCAGCATTGGCACTGCACGAATGGGAGGTTTATAAATACAATAACTCTGTTTATACCCACCTCTTTAAGGAGCGTTATGCCGACAACTCATTGGGCGAATACTGTCGCATGATGATGAAGTCGGAGACGAATAAGAATGTGGCTGTTGCCCTTCTTGTGCTTTTCCTGCTTTCAATCTTCCCTGTTTATTACGTGATGTATTATCGTCATCGTCTTTCTTATCAGTTCTGTTTGGAGCGTGTGAAGCAGATAAACACGATTCTTCTTAGTGATGTGAGCGAAGAAAACAAGCTTAGAGAGGTTGAGAAAGGTGTAAGCGACAGATTCCCAGAGCGATTACTTGCTATCGTCAACCAGATTAAGGAGGCACTAATTGCCTCTGTTGAGGAGAATCAAAAGAGCCAATCAGACATAGAAATGCTCGAAGATGAGGTGCGTTGTGTGGAATATGAGAACGAGCGTTTACACATTAGTAACAGCATTCTTGATAACTGTCTATCAACACTCAAGCATGAGACGATGTACTATCCTTCACGTATTCGCCAGCTTGTAGACGAACCTGATGGTCAACTTGAGGCGATTGACGAGTTGGCAATCTACTATAAAGAACTCTATCAGATTCTTAGTCAGCAGGCGATGAGCCAAGTTGAATCCGTGAAACTCGTGTCGCGCCCAGTGGATATCACGACATTGGTGAGTCCATCGAAGCTGACAACAACCTTCGAGTCACCACTCATCAGTGGCGACCCTGTCTTCCTTGCTTATTTATTTGATATACTATATCTTATCAATAACAACCAACCACTGACGGTCACAGCCGAAGAGCATCAGCCTGGTTACGTCACCCTACATGTCATCATGTCAACACTGACACTCTCTGATGACGTTTGTCGCGACCTTTTCCAGCCTTCTGCCGACCGTTTAATGTTCTTTATCTGCCGACAGATAGCCCGCGATAATGGTGAATCTACCAATAAGCGTGGCTGTGGTATCTCAGCGAATGCGACACCAAATGGCGTGAGAATTGATGTGGTTTTGGCAAAAGCAAATTAAGAAACATAACAAAACAAAATATACCTATGGAGAATTTTAGAGTCATCATCGTTGAAGACGTACCCTTGGAGTTAAAAGGAACGGAGGGTATCTTCCGAAACGAAATACCTGAAGCCGAGATTATTGGAACAGCAGAAAGCGAAGTTGCCTACTGGAAACTCATTAAGCAAAACCTGCCCGACCTCGTGCTTCTCGACCTTGGATTGGGTGGTTCAACAACGGTGGGAGTAGAAATCTGCCGCCAAACAAAACAGACTTATCCACATGTAAAGGTGCTGATCTTTACGGGTGAGATATTGAATGAAAAACTATGGGTCGACGTCCTCGATGCTGGTGCTGATGGTATCTGCCTTAAGAGTGGCGAACTATTGACACGTGGCGACGTGGCAAGTGTCATGTCGGGCAAGCGAATGGTATTCAATCAGCCTATCCTTGAAAAGATTGTAGGCAGATTCAAGATGAGCGTGAGCGGTCAGCTGATGCACCAAGAAGCAATGGTTAGCTACGAGATTGACGAATATGATGAGCGCTTCCTACGCCACCTTGCACTCGGTTATACCAAGGAACAGATTACCAACCTTCGTGGTATGCCATTCGGTGTAAAGAGCTTAGAGAAACGACAGAACGAACTCGTACAAAAGTTCTTCCCTGATGGTAACAATGGTATGAGCGTCAACGCAACGCGTCTTGTTGTACGTGCATTAGAACTACGTATTATCGACATCGACAACCTCCACGCTGATGAGGAATAAGTTAGGTTATATAGTCTTAGCGCTTCTCATAGCCCAGTTGGCACTGATACTGCTCTCATGGCTTCTTACGGCAGCTTTTCCCGAGCTTCCGATGCGGTCTATGCTGAGCAGTGAGGGCATCCGTTGGTTCTTTGGCTCCTTTGTCAGCAACCAACTTTCACCACTGCTTATCTACTTTATTATGGCAGTGATGGCAGCAGGTGCGTGCATTCGCAGTCGCCTTTACACTGCATTACGTGCGATGCTATCAAACGTGAGAAGCAGCCTAACAAACTCATCTAACAATCGTTACAGATTCCATTACCGTGAGAAGGCTGGTCTTCGCGTGGCATTAGTCGAGTTTATCGCCTATGTGATTATCATGATTCTTCTCACGGCTGTTCCTCACGCAATTCTCCTGAGCGTGACAGGACAGCTATTCCCCAGTTCCTTCTCCTCCAGTTTCATCCCCTCATTATCACTGATTATCATCATCATGTCACTAACCTATGGTGTGGCAAGTGGTACGATAGACAGTGTTGCAAAGATGCACAGTGTTGCAAAGATGCACAAGATTCTTGTAGGCGGTTTAGAGGTCGGCTCAAGACTGGTTCCTACCTATCTTATCGGCATACAATTGTATATGTCGATAAAGTATGTGTTTATCCTATAGTCTCAACATATATTAATATAGGTTTGTAAACAACCTCTCACTCATGCTTAGAGTAGCTCTGTGTGAGATTTAAATCAAGTAGTAGGATTAGAAATATATTTACAAAATAGATAAGGAGGAAGCTGGGAATTGAGCTAAAAACAAGTAAATCTGTTACCTCCGTAAGTGTTTTGTTTTCAAATAGTTGCAAAGTTGGTTTTTAAAAGGTGCTTAATTGGACTTCAAAAGGGCGTTAGTAAGAGTCTTAAAGGGCACCTTTTGCAAGCCAAAAGGGTGTTAATTCGAGTGCTATTTACGCCCTTTTAAAACTCGAGATTAGAATTTTCTTTACAATGAAGACTGTGTGGTAAAGGATAATTCATCGGATTATACGATGGCAGATGAGGTAGAGGGAAAGGGGATATGAAGTTTGTTCTTCTAAGATTTGGGCTGATGAACGAATTAGCTTGTCAACTCATAAACTTGTCAACTCGTCAACCTGTCAACTCGTCAACTACAAATTATCGCTACAATTAACTGGTCAACTCGTCAACTACCCATATCATAAAGTTCAATGTTCAAACCTCAAAGTTCAAAGGTAAAATGAGCGATTGGGGGGTAACGGAAGAACCGATTTTCTGGGTATATCCGTAATTATTATATGCTCAGGACACGCTTTTCCATGTATGCCGATAAAAAAGCAAATTCACCTCAAATTATTTTTGCTGTCATTACTGTCATTTAAAGTCGAAGCTTAACTAATTAGCTTACAATGGGGTTACATGAAATGTTAAAAGTGACAGAAAATCAAAACAAAACTATTCTTGTAAGATGTATAACGGTTTTGCTCTTGTTAGGGAGTTTTATAACTCCATAGAATAGAGGTACTTTCACCTACAAATTAGGCTGGATAACTGTTTATTAACACCCTCTGTTACCCATATCTTCTCAAAAAATATTAAATAAATGAGTGAAAAGATTGTTAATTGCGATATTATTTAGTCATCCCTTAAAAACTATATTTCAGCATAAAGCCTGTACTGACAAGCTCTATGCTGATTCTTTTTATAAGGTCCAAAAGAACTCTTATAGCT
>QWCO01000789.1_pt1 | contig 12792 bp, 15 predicted proteins | sample 1972611 | NCBI WGS metagenome assembly QWCO01 (sample SAMN09866706, study PRJNA288562) | Human oral metagenome isolate term1_saliva, whole genome shotgun sequencing... | reverse complement strand
TTGATTAAGCGAATTTTCTCGAGCTGCATCATACTTGCACGACCACCCATTTCACCCAGATTTCCGCTAAAAATCAAAATATGCTCAGCCGCTTGAATTGCTGGCGCGACAGTTTCTGGAACAGTTGAACGAAGCAAAGCTAAACCAGGTTTAATCATCGTTTCGTTTTTAAGCCTTTCGAAAATTGGAACTAAATCTTCCTCAACTTCGGCATGAAAAATAACCATATTTGGGTTAAGTTGAATAATTGTATCAATATGCTCGCTTGGGCGAGTGACCATCATGTGAATATCAACCTTCCATTCTTGAGGCCACCAAATCTGCGTTTCGGGTAACGTTAAATTAGGCGCAAATTCGCCGTCTGTCACATCAATATGAACCCTCTCAGCAAAAGGAAAAATCGTCTCAACCTGAGCTTTATATTCATCTAGATTGGTTGCTAAAATTGCTGGTGTTATTATCGACATCTATACCTCATCAATCTGTTTATTTCTTCTTACAAATCTTGGAGCAGCTGCAAATGGAGTTTTTAGCCAAACATCAATCGTTTCTTTCCACTTAGCTTCAGCTTCATCTTTATCAAAAACTCGAGCCGGCAAACAAATCACATTACTATCATTATCATTGCGAGTCCATTTAGCCTCTTCTGGTTCCCAAACAACAGATGCACGAATGCCTTTAAAACGATTCGCCGCCATTCCCATTCCTTGAGCGCCACCACAAATCAAAATTGCTCTTGGATCATATTTTTCATTGGCTCGTATTTTCGAAACCGCAACGCGAGCAAATTCAGGAAAATCATCATTTGGATCATATTCAAAACCGCCGATATCTTCGACATCATATCCACCTTCTTTTAAGTATTTAAAAACTTTCTCTTTTAAGTAAAAACCTCTGTGGTCTGCACCAAGAAAAATCTTCACGTCACTCCTTAAACATTAGCCGCAACGTCAGCGACAATTTCTACTAATCGGTTTGAATATCCCCACTCATTATCATACCAGGCAACAACTTTAATCAAGTTTCCACCAACAACATTAGTTAATTCAAGATCAACGATAGAACTGTGGGAATTTCCTTTGAAATCCGTAGATACAAGAGGTTCTTCAGTTACAGTTAAAATACCTTGATAAAAAGGATCGGCTGCGGCACGCTTAAATACTTCATTAATTTCTTCTTTTGTGGTATTCCTTTTCAAAACAGCAGTAATATCACTTAACGAAACTACCGCAGTCGGAACACGGACAGAAAGACCGTCGAATTTACCAGCCAAAGAAGGAATAACTTTTGCGGTTGCAATCGCCGCACCAGTTGTTGTTGGAACAATATTCTCAGCCGCAGAGCGAGCTTCTCGCAAATCTTTTGCAGGAGCATCTAAAATTCGCTGACTTGCAGTATAGGAATGAACTGTTGTCATCAAAGATTTTTCGATTCCAAATTCTCGTTCAAGAACTGCCATAACAGGCGCAATGCAGTTTGTCGTACAGCTTGCATTCGAAATAATATCATCTTCACGAGTGAGCTCATGTTCGTTCACGCCAAGCACAATAAACTTTGCACCTTCACCTTTTGCAGGAGCCGAAATTACAACTTTTTTAGCGCCAGCATTAATATGCGCTCGAGCTTTTTCTGGCTGAACAAATAGTCCGGTCGCTTCGACAACAACATCAATACCAAATTCTCCCCAAGGCAAAAATGCTGGGTCTTTTTCTGCTAAAACACGAATTTGTTTTCCGGCAACAAAAATCGAATTATCATCATAAGAAACGTCATGATGATAAGTTCCATAAGTTGAGTCATGTTTTAGGAGGTGAGCTAGGGTTTTTGTATCTGTTAAATCGTTGATAGCAACAACTTCAATATCATCTCTTTCGAAAGCTAATTTAAAAGCATTGCGACCAATTCGCCCAAATCCATTAATTGCAATTTTTTTAGACATTTAGTCTCCTTTTTATTAAATTTCCTAAATCTATTTTAACATAAACGCTTTCAAAAATCTAGAATTAAAATCGTTGACTTTTGATTAGGCTTATGCTACTATTGTTGCGTTGATATAAAAAATCAGCAAATAGTACATTTCAAGGAGGATTCAAAAATGGATCTTAAGAAAACCGTAGCTTATAGCTTAATTGCAGCAGGTGTTGCTGGAGTTTTAGCTTTTTCCTCAACCAAAGAAGTTCATGCCTCAAGTGGAACCGTCTATATGCAAGAAGGCAACAAAATGACCGGTATGTGGGTTCATGTTGAGGGTGGTAGGTCTGGCTGGGCTTATTGGCGTCATAAGTTTGGAAACCAATATGAGTGGAGATATGACACTCAAGGTAAAAAATGGAAAGCCGATGTAGGTGTAAATGGTACGCTTCAATCATGGGCTATAAATGCCCACGGTTTCAACTGGACATATCGGCAAGGCGACAATATACCAATCTGGGTAAATCAGGGAGGTCATTACGGTTGGAGAACGGTTCTTCCTCGCTCCTGACAAAATAGTCCTGAGTAAGACTTAAAATTACTCATTTTTAATATAAAGGAGAATATATGAAAAAGCCACAAAGTAAAAAAGATATTGTAATTATTTCATCAATAATGTTAGCTTTTATATGGTTAGTTATATTGACTGGATTATTTATTTGGCACTACACAGGCTCTGAAGAAAATTATTGGAATACAATGGTTGAAGTACATAGTAATAGAGATAAAATAATAAAACTTGAAGAAAAAAAATAAGTAAAAATCTTTAGCAAAAAAGACATTCACCCGAACGTCTTTTTATTTTTTCTATTTCTCGCTAGATTTTCTTGCTTTAATTGCCTCTGCATTTTTGGTTGGTTCTAAATCACCTCTTTGGCGAAGTTGCGAGCGAAGCTTAATTCTCGCGTGCGAAGTTTTCACTAATTCCAGCCAATCAATTTTTGGTTCAGAACTCTTGCGCGTTAAAACTTCAACAACATCACCTTTTTCAAGTGGCTTATCAAAAGCGTGAATTTTTTCATTGACCCGAAAAGCATAGGCATGCTTACCAATATCGCTATGCACCATATAGGCAAAATCAAGCGGTAATGCGCCTTCTGGTAGATTATAAATATCGCCCTTTGGTGAATAAACAAAAATTCTATCGCCAAAAATATCAATCTGAAGCTGCTCTGGGTCAATCTCCTCACCATCCCTTAAGCGTTGTGCAACATCTTGAAGCTGAACAATCCATTGCAATTCATTCGAAAGCCCGCCGTTGCCTTTAACTTCACTCCGCTTTTTCGAAGTTGCGCCTGAAACATAATCTTTACTCGATTTTTGCTCATGATAATGGAAGCTTGCCGCCAAACCGCGTTCGGCAAATTCATGCATGTCGCGTGTTCGAATCTGAAACTCCGCAATTAGCTTCGAGGGAGTAATTACAGTCGTATGTAATGATTGATAGCCGTTTGGTTTTGGCATTGAAATGTAGTCTTTAATTCGTTCAATCATTGGCTTATAAATTGAATGTAGAATCCCCAGAACACGGTAACAGTCATCTTTCGAATTCACGATAATTCTCAAAGCCATTAAATCATAAACCCGATCAATATCGCCCCTGGTTTTTTTAAGCTTTTTGTAAAGAGAATAGACACTCTTAACTCGTCCTGAAATCTCAAATTCTACACCCGCTTTTTTTAGCTCTTTTTCAACCTCTTCACGGACCTTTCCTAATTTTCGAGTACTTTTACCAAGGCGTTTTCTAATTTCATTTTCGAGTCGCTTATATTCTTTCGGATTTAAGTAAAGAAAAGCTTGCTCTTCCATCTGCATTCGAACTCGCCCCATTCCTAATCGGTCAGCAATTCGCGCAAAAACATCCAAAGTTTCACGGGCAATTTTCTTCTGCTTTTCCGGCGACATATATTGCAAAGTTTGAACGTTATGCAACCTATCTGCCAATTTAATAATCACTACACGAACATCTTGCCCAACCGCAATTAATAATTTCGAAAGATTATCTTTCGTTTGAGGAAGATATGTTTCGAGATTTCCCATTCCTGCGCGTGCCTTCCCAACCTTAGTTACGCCATCAACCAAAAAAGCAATATCTTCATCAAAATTTTCAGCAATTTCATCAAGAGGAGTTTCAGTGTCTTCCACCACGTCATGTAAAACACCGGCTATAACAGTATCAATGTCCATTCTCCATTCAACCAAAAAGCTAGCCACTTTTAGTGGGTGTGTAATATATTCTTCACCCGATTTTCGAATTTGGCCTTCGTGCTTTTGAGTTGCGAATTTAATCGCTTTTTCTAATCTTTTTATATCTTCTTCCGAATAAAACGGTTTTGCAATTCTTAGGAGTTCAGCTTTTTCCATATATTAATTATACATAAATTCCAAAAAAAATCAATTATTCCACTTGACTTTTATAGATAAATATTGTAATATATAAAAATACGAAAGTTGAACATTTCAAATTGATTTTCGATTTTCGAATTTTTTTAGGAGGTGCTAACATGGCACAAGAACCGTTGAAAGAATTGGCAGACAGCTTACTGTCTCTGTTTAAGGAAATTACCGCATCTGAGTATGAAGCGCAAAGTCAAAGAATAAATTCGCTCGAAAAGAAAGTAGATAAAATATATACTTTCATTTTCGAATCACAAAAGCTGATTAGCTCTATATTTGCGGTGGAAGAATTAAAGGAGAACTATCAAATAATCCAAACCGAAAAACCTTCGGCATTAAAAATTGATCATCCAAAAGTTGATAATTTCGAGGAAAGTAGCCCCATAAAAAAGGACTACATAAGCCGAATAGATAGCATAAGGGGTAGATTCTCAGAACAATACCTTAATATAGTGAAAGAAACTAAAGTTTGTATTTTTAGAAAAAACAGCAAGAGCATCTTGACCCATACTAGAAATACTTATTTACCATTTTTCGCACGAGGCTCTTCAGTGAGGAATCTATCTTCTAATGATGATACATCTCTCGAATCCATTAAAGGATACCTAGCAGATGACAAATTTAGATATGTCATCATAAATAAAAATGAAGTGACTGATAATCTTCTAAAAAATATCAGAAAACTGAACGTAGAAGATTATCTTAGAATATTGATTGTACAGACTAACAAACCAATGTATTCAATATTCAACAAGATAATCAGCGATAGAATGGAGGCCGATAGAAACAGCAAATCAAAATAAACTGAGCAATATGCTCAGTTTTTATTTTATATAATTATATTTATTATCTCAATTCAAATCTATAATTATTTTTCATTCCAGCGAGCGATTGATTCCGCAATAACTTCTTTTGCTTCTTCGATATCGCCAAATTTTTCAACCTTAGTTGTACCAGCTTTTTTCAAATCTTTATAGTGATTAAAGTGGAATTCAATCTGTTTAATAAGCTGCTCTGGCAAATCCGCCAAAGTCTTATATGTATTACCAGTGTCACGATCATCTGCTGGGACAGCAATAATTTTATCATCAACTTCACCATCATCAACGAACTTCATCACACCAAGAATTCGTGCTTCCAAGAAAATTCCAGTCGTAAGCGGATCATTTGTGATAAGCAAAACATCCAATTCGTCACCATCTTCATCAAGAGTTTGTGGAATAAATCCGTAATTTGTAGGTTTCGCAAAAACTTTTGGCTCCACACGATCTAGTTGCATTGCAGCTAATTCACGATTCCATTCAATCTTATGAGTTGAGCCAGTAGGAATTTCAACCACAACATTGATAATTCCGTCTTGATAATTTCCAGGTGTTAAAATTTTATTAAAATCAGCCATATTTTCCTTTCTTTTCTTTCTCTAATTTTAACAAAAAAACAACTTGTTTTCAAGATCTGGTCATATATTGACATAAAAAGATATATATGATATAATTAAAAAATTACAAATAAAGGAGGTCTCAAAAATGAGACTTAAAAACTCAGCACTTTTTATTGGTATCATTAGAGATGGTTTTATTGAATTACGCGATTACGACGATATTCAAGATCTAAAAGATGGAACTAAGATTGTTATTTTTACGCCCACCTCAGATGAACAAAAAGCGTTCAGAAAATTAATCGCAATGTTCAAAATCGCAATATTCGAAGGCTTAACTCAATCCGGGCCACAATCCAATCTGCAATCCGAGATTAATCGTTTCGAAAGAATTCCAAACTTTTTCGAACCAGATTTTTTAAAAAACCTGGGGATGTCTCGTCAAACCCGAATTACTAAAAAATTTGGAAAGAACGAAATTCTATTAAAAAAATATCGTACTCAGGTTGTTAGCCTTAAAAAACATCTCCAATCGCGAAAAATACCAATGACATCAAAAAAATAAAAGAGAGCAGGCGTTTGCTCTCTTATTCTTTATTCGCAAGTTCAACCAAACTCGCTTCCATTGATTTTTGTGTTCGGCGACGAGTTTGAGTTTTAGGTTTTTGGCTTTTTTCCTTATTCTTTGATGTATTTTTTGCGCTCGGTTTTGCTTTGACTGCCTTTTTATTCTTTTTACCTCGAGACTCAGTATTATCCTTTTTCGAAACTTCTACTTGTGCATTTCGCGTAGGTTTTTCGACTTTCGAATTTTTAAGAGCACGACCCTTGCTTTTCGTATTTTCAATTTTTGCTTTTTTAACACCTACTGGTCGTGCAAACATCATTTTCCCTGCAGCAGTTTGAAGCGAGCGAATAAATTCTACCTCGCTAATTGTTCCAATTAAACCTTCGCCGTTTTCAACAACAACCATTGTACCATCAGGTAAATGTCCAATACCTTGCTTTTTCTCATTTCCTTTTTGAGTGATTTCAAACATAATTTTTTCGCCAGGCAAATATTCTGCGCGAACCGATTGCACTAGCTCATTAATATTTAGAACTTCAATCCCCTCAACTTTTGCAACTTTATTCAAGTTATAATCTGCCGTTAAGATATCAGCATTCATTTTTTTAGCCAGAGAAATCAAACGATTATCAACCCCTTCGGCAGCAGAATTACCATCAGCTAGAATGCTTACTGTTATCTTTTCTTCACTCTGAAGGGCTGAAATAATATCTAGCCCGTATCTTGCTCGAACTCGTTTTTCGTCATCGCCGCCATCCGCCAAAATTTGAAGCTCACCAACTACACTCCGCGGAATCAGAATGTCAAAATTAATAAATCCAGTTCTTGCTACTGCTAAAAATCGGCCATCAATCAAAATTGACGTGTCAACTAGTACTTGTTTTTTTGTTTTCGAAATCAACGGTTTATCATTTTTCGAATCAAACCAAATTCCGCAAACAATAAATAAAATTAAAAATAGTAAAAATGTTTCCATACTTTCCTTTATTGTAAATATTTAATTAAAGCTTCTCGCAAATCACGAACAGATGTCACAATGCTATCTTTCGAAGAATTTTTTGGAGCAAGAACATTGTTAAATCCAAGTTTCTTTGCTTCAGAGATTCTTCTTTCAGCCTGAATCACTGTTCGAATTTCACCGCCCAAGCCAACTTCACCAAAAACTACTACACCATCAGAGAGTTTTCGCTTTGCGGCGGCCGAAGCGATCGCCATCGTAACAGCCAAGTCGGCCGCTCGGTCATCAAGTTTTAACCCACCAACCACATTTATGTGAATATCTTTATCGCTTAGATCAAGTTTAGTTCGTCGCTGAAGAACTGCGATCAATAAATTGAGGCGATTTATATCAAATCCGCTGGCTGCTCGCTTTGGATACCCAAAATTTGAGGTTGTCACTAAAGCCTGAATCTCAACCAAAATCGGGCGAGTTCCCTCTAGAGTTGCCATAATTATCGAGCCATCCGTATTTTGGCGCTCAGCTAAAAGCGCCGCCGAAGGGTTTTCTACAATTCTTAAACCGTTATCAACCATTTCGAAAATCGCCGCCTCACTAGTTGAACCATAGCGATTTTTAACTGCACGCACAACTTTAAAGCCACCATATCGGTCACCTTCGAAGTTTAAAACTACATCAACTAGATGCTCAAGTGTTTTTGGCCCAGCGATTGAACCTTCTTTTGTAATATGACCAACCAGAATAACAGCCGTTCCAGAACTTTTTGCTGCTTGAATTATTAAATTAGAAGAATTCGTAATTTGCGAAACTGTTCCCGGTGCGCTCGAAATTTCTTCCATCGCCAAAGTCTGAATTGAATCAATAATCACTAGATCAAAACCACTCTCACGAATTGTTGCTGAAATATCATCAGCTGAAGTTGAGGCAGCAAATTTAAGATTTTTAGCTTCAGAAGAACCAAGCCTTTTTGCGCGTAATGCTACTTGTTCTGCTGATTCTTCGCCTGAAACATACAAAACATTTTTCGAACCAGCAATAAAAGCTGAGATCTGCATTAAGAGCGTAGATTTTCCGATTCCAGGCTGTCCCGCAATCAAAAGCACTCCTGCTGGCAAAATTCCACCACCTAAAACAATATCAAGATCTCTTATACCGCTCGAGATCCTTTCTTGTTTTTTTTCAGAAATAACTTCGTTCAAATCTTGCACATTCAAAATACGACCAGTTTTCGCACCTTTGCTGATTGCGTTTCTTCCTAAAGCCTCTTCAACTTGCTCAACCAAGGTATTCCAATGACCACAGTTTTCACATTTTCCCGACCATTTAGGATAAGAAGCTCCACAGTTTTGACATACAAATTTTGTTTTTAACTTCGCCACAACTAATATTTTATCACAATAAATCTTTTTTGAAAACTATAAACTTGGCGAATTTAAATTCGAATTTATGCTTTTATAGAGTTCATTTTGTTGAATTGAAACTTCATTTAGTTCATTAATTTTTGAATTATAAATATTCACTAAATCATTAATTTTTAGTCTTGAATTTTCAAGATTTCGAATTCTTCGCAATAATTCTGCGCGGTCGGCGTTAAATTCTGCCTGAGTTTCATACTTTCCAGTTTTAGCATCATTATTGAACTCAGCAATATCTTCCTCCAATTCTTTAGAATTTTCAGAGTATTTTTTTGTAGATTGTTCAACCTCTGGCTTCATTTTTTCAAGCTCCGTAGTCAAAACTTCCGCTCGGTTCTTTAAATCTTTAAAGTTTTTATTATAACTTTGATAGATCTGAGCAATTTCCCTACGATTTTTAAAAAACTTAGCATAATGTTCTTCGAGCTCTTTCGAAATTTCCAGCTGCTCTGTGCCAATTAAGGAATGAAGCTCATTGATTCGTTCACCAGGTTCGGTTCGATCATAGGATTGCATCAGCTTTTCGAAATCCGCATCTTTAACCCTCTCATACTCAGTATTAAGTAGTTTGCCAATCTTATCTCGTTCACTCAAGCTCATTCGCTCCCAAATTGCGTGCAAAAGCTCGTGAGCCGCTGTTACTTCTTTTACACCATCAAGTTTCGAGTTTTTCACATCATAAAGATGAATTTCACCCGACTTATAACACCCCAAAATCGCTGAATCTTCTTCACGATTTTTGCAATTTTTATTAAATTCCTCTGAATCTTCAACCCTTGGATTAGAGGCATAAAAAACTGTCTTCGCAGTAGTGGTTGGCTTAATTCTATTCTCTATTTTCGAAATTTCGACATCTGGCTTATATTTCTGAGCAGCAAAATAATCACGAATCACGTGCTGATTCGAAAATGCAAAAAATAACGAAGCGACAGCTAAAACAATAACAATTAAAACTCTAACAGATCGCCAAAAAAATTTCTGTTGAAAAACCATATCATAACCATTATAATATTTTCATGAGTAAAAAGCAAAATATTTTCAGAAAAAGGCGAATTTTTGGCTTATTCTTCATTGCCCTGATTGCAATTATCACAATTTTAGCAAATCCAGACTTTTGGCAAGCTTCAAAAATAAATTCCAGTAAAAATTCGAACAATCAAACCGCTTTAGCTGATCTGAACTTACTTGAAGTTAAAGGTCGCGCACCAAAAACTGGCTATTCTCGTGATCAATTCGGTAAAGGTTGGGCGGAAGATGAAAATGGTTGCGACACGCGAAATCGAATTTTGAAACGAGATTTAATAAATCCTATAGAAAATTCAGATTGTAAAATTTTAAGTGGAACTCTAAAAGATCCTTATACTGGTAAAGAAATTAATTTTTCACGCAAGCAAAATGCTTCTGCTGTTCAAATCGACCACGTCGTTGCACTTTCTGATGCTTGACAAAAAGGCGCCCAACAATTTTCGAAAGAAAAACGAATTGAATTTGCGAATGATCCACTAAACCTTTTAGCTTCAGACGGTTCAGCCAATCAACAAAAAGGTGATTCCGATGCTACCTCCTGGCTTCCTCCGAATAAAGATTTTCGCTGTGAATATATTTCTCGTCAAATTTCAATCAAGAAAAAATACTCAATTTGGGCAACTGCCTCTGAAAAATCAGCAATGCAAAATATTTTGCAAAATTGCTAATCAGTAATTTCAAACCAATCAAATTTTTCGAAATTTTCGTCCTCAACAATTGCTCCAGCGAGCAGCATTTCGCTATTTTTTAGATTATTTTTGTAAGCAAAATATTCTGCTGCAAATTTCATTTGTCTAATTTTCCTATTCGAAATCGCAGCTCCACCCCCACCAAAATCAGAATTTTTTCTAAATTTAACCTCTGTAAAATAATAAATTCCATCACATTTCGAAACGATATCAATTTCACAAAATTTGGTTCTCCAATTTCGTTCTAAAATCTCATGTTTTTCCTGCTTCAAAAAATCCGCCACAAGATTCTCCGCTCTATCACCAAGCTCTTTTGTAGTAACTTTTTTAATTTCAGGACTGTTTTTACTATGATTTTTAGTATTTTTCAAAAATTCTGCAATAGGTTTAAAACTCTTGCGGTGAATTTTGCTCACACCAAACTTGCCCAAAGCCGCCCTATGCTTTGCGGTTCCATATCCTGAGTGTCCTTCGAAACCAAAAGAAGAAAACTCAGGATTTTTCGAAAGTTCTGCCATAAAATTGTCTCTCGCGACTTTTGCGCAAATTGCAGCCGCCGAAACACTCGAAATTAGCAGATCAGCCTTTTTGAGAGTCGAGGTGTATTTTTCAAGCGGTGTACCAGCCAAAAAATTAACAGTACCATCAATAATAATTTCATCAAATTTAATATTTTGATTTTTGCATTTTAATTGCACATCTTCGACCGCCCGTCTCGTTGCCAATTTTAAAGCAGCGCTTAGACCAACTTCATCAAGCTCATTATTAGATACCCAACCCAAGCCAATAATTGCAGAACTTTTATTAATTTCTTTTGCTAAATTCTCTCGTTGCTTTTTAGAAAGTACTTTTGAGTCTGTTAAGCCTTCAATTTTAGCATTATTTAAAACACAAGCTCCAACTACCAAGGGGCCAGCCCACGCTCCACGACCAACTTCGTCGATCCCAAGAATCATTTTATTTCCTAAATACATGAGAATTATAATAAAAATCAGTTTTTAATTAAAATTTTTAAGTTTTTAAAACAAATATCTATGTAAACATACTAACAAAAAAATATACATTAGTCAATAAACTTGATTTTAAAAAAAAAGGGGGGTGATATAATTAAAACTATGAAAAAACATAAGCTTAACCATGGTTTTACAATTATTGAAGTTATTTTAGTTCTTGTAGTGGCTAGGTTATTTTTTTTGATGGTGTTCTTAGCACACTCCCCGCACTTTAACGATAGCAAAGAGACGCACAAAGAAAAAACGATGCTAGAAATTTGCTTGCTGCGATTATCGAATTTCAATCACACAATAAAGGTCAAAAACCTTTTATGATGGCAATAATACATGGACAAAACTTAAACCATATTGGAATAAAAGTAATCTATTAAATGACCGCCCTCCTGGGCATATTGATGATTTTGCGTTCTTTAATTCAAAAACAGAAACAATTGTAGAGTATAGTAAACTTGGATCAGCTTGGCATCCTGTTGGGGATTGGAATATTGTGTTAGGCGTTGTTTGCACTCCTGGCGATAAGGGTGGATACTATCTAAAATATGGAGGTTCTGTACCTAAAAAATCTATGGCCATAACTGTTGAGCTTGAAAGTGTACAAACTGATGCTTATGGCGGTGGTTGGGGATACTACATAGATTCAGAAAGTAATGAAAAATAGAAGAATGATTATTCTTCTATTTTATTATTTTTGCGGTTTATCTGATTTTTGAGAATATCTCGTACCCAAAAAATAGTTTTGAGTTCTTCGCTATCATACCACTCTTCCGTTCCAAAATCCAAATAATGTGCACTTGCTACTTCAATATTGTCGATATAAATCGTTAGATATTGATTACCTATTCCGAAATCACCTACATTAAGGTCGCAACTTTCAATTTCATATCTTCCATCGGAATATAATTCCCAGGGTTGATCATAGCCTCCGCCGTCACGTGCTAAATCTGGGTTATAGCTTTCATTTAGTTGCCCTTCATCAACGAGAGCGAGATTTGATAAATCTAGATCATCTATTGCTCTTTTAACATTTTCCGGCGATGATTTCAATGTATAATATTTGCTATAAGACGGTTGTTTTCGAAAACCTTTATTTGCATTAAATGCCCATTCGGCGTAAGCATTATCTAAAAGATATTGTTGAGTTTTTGATTTATTTAAGTTTTTTTCCATAAGATTCCTTTGATGAGACTTTATAACCTTCGCCTAAAGTCATCTCAAACTCTAGGATAACATAATAACATGATAATAGAATAAAGTCAATAGCTACAACATATTTTTACAAAAAACAAAAATCGCCCATATTTTGAGCGATTTTCGAAAATCTTAAATTAGGTCGATTAGTTTTATATTAAAATTAAGCAAGCTCAACAGTTGCGCCAG
>QWCO01001617.1_pt1 | contig 12804 bp, 10 predicted proteins | sample 1972611 | NCBI WGS metagenome assembly QWCO01 (sample SAMN09866706, study PRJNA288562) | Human oral metagenome isolate term1_saliva, whole genome shotgun sequencing... | reverse complement strand
AAGGATGAGGATTTACCACCTACTAAATTTACATCTTCACGTTTTAATTCATCAAACCATAATACATAAGCTGTTTCGCGATTCATGTGAGAACCTCCTGTTTGTAATTAGTGCAACACATTAAACCTTTTATATATAAATAGTATACCTTAATCGAAATTATGTCAATTTTTATAGGCATTAATATGCAAAATATAACAATGCTAAAAATTCATCCTTTAAATATCTCATAAAAGATGAAACTGCTAGGTTAGGTAGAAATAGTACTATCTCAATATTATTATAAAGTATCAATCTGATTTATTATTCTTAATCGTTTGCCTCGGCATAACTAATAAAACCATATTAATAGCATTTACAATAATATTTTTTATATCACTTGGAAATAATGCAGATCCCAAAAGGAGAAAATTAACTGCTAAATACCATTTTGGATCTATGACACCAATATCAAATAAACGTTTAATACCAATAAATTGTGTAATAGTATTACAAATTATTAGTATAAACACAAATACTATAGTTCCTAATGTAGTATTCACATAAGGTTCATTAAATAAATACCTAATATGAGGCAATAGAATTAGTACAACACATTCAATAATAAGAGAATATAGAAAAAACCATTTTCTATTTAAAGCACCATAATTTTTTCTCCAAAAATATCCAATCTTAAAAAAATTATAGCAACTTAATAAGTATAATGACCCAAGATATATTACAAAAACCATTATTAAAGACATCTATGTAACCTCCAAAGCCTAGTTTGTTTTCTTATGGAATAAATCATTTTTTATTCTATTATAAGCATCGGAAACACCATTTTCTACCCAGATATCTATAACATTAACACCCATATCTAAAGTTACTGCAGTCGCGGGCCCTTTTCTCACATCTCTAGTATAAGCGGTCACAGCACCACCTAAAAGCGCTGATTCAATAGTAGTAGATACAAAATATTATAGACAAAAAAACTGTGATGAGATTTCTATACCTCATCACAGTTTTATATTAGTTAAATTTAATTTTGATAAATTTACGCTTACCTACTTGAACGATCATGCCGTCTTCAAGAACTAGGTTTTCTTTGCCGTATTTTTCACCATTGACTTTGAATGCACCAGCTTTAATGGAGCGGCGTGCTTCACCATTAGAAGCAGTCAAACCAGCATCCGTACAGAATTGTGGTACGAAAATTGCTTCGCTAGGTTTATCCATAGCATATTCAGGAATATCGGTTGGCAATGCATGTTGTTGGAATACGCGTTTAAATTCATCTTCCGCTTCTTGCGCTGCTTGTTCCCCATGATATAAACGAACGATAGTTTTTGCCAATTGCATTTTTGCATCACGTGGGTGCAATGTGCCATTTTCCAAACGTTCTTCCATGTCGTCTTGATTTTCGATAGACATATCCGTAACGAGCATGAAGTAACGCATCATCAATTCATCAGGAATAGACATGGCTTTACCATACATATCTTTAGGTGCTTCATCAATACCGATGTAGTTCCCCAAGGATTTACTCATTTTTTGAACGCCGTCAAGACCTTCAAGCAATGGCATAGTAATAACTACTTGAGGTTCTTGTCCTGCCAAATCTTGCAAGTGACGACCCATTAGTAAGTTGAAAGTTTGATCTGTACCACCAAATTCAACGTCTGCATGCAATGCAACAGAATCTTGACCTTGCATCAATGGGTACATGAATTCATGCACGCCGATGCTACTGTATAAGAACTTGCCAAGCGAAGTACATCAGCGAAGTTCATGGATTCAAGCCATTCGCTATTATCGCGTACAATTGTTTTTTCAGGGTCTAATACCTTAAAGATTTGTGTCTTATAGGTTTCCGCATTTTTTAATACTTCTTCCTTGGTTAGTGGTGGGCGTGTTACGCTTTTACCAGTAGGGTCACCGATACGTGCTGTGAAGCCGCCGATTACAATAACCACTTGATGGCCAAACTCTTGGAACAAGCGAAGCTTACGAAGTGGTACGGTATGACCTAAATGAATGTCAGGAGCCGTAGGATCAAGGCCCAATTTTACGATCAATGGTTTATTTTCTTTAATAGATCGTTCTATTTTTTTGACTAAGTCTTCTTCATTAATTATTCCAGATACGCCATGTGTAATTTGGCGCACTTGTTCTTGTGCTGTAATCATGGAAATCCTCCTACATAAAATCTGTTCTCTATAGTATACCATTATAAATAGGCTTTCACAATTATATATAGTGTTTGTTTTATCTCTTTTATGGTATACTATTTATAACTGCGTAATATATTTTACGTTATATTTACTTTAAAAAAGAGGTGACTCTATGGGTAATAACTCAAATATGAGAGCTCGTCGTAAGCCAGCTCCTAACCCGAGCAATCCAAAGGCATCAACTAAAAAGACGATTTGGATGATTGTATTATTACTTGTTCTTATTGTAGCCGGTGGCGGTTGTGGATTTATAAGTGCTACCATGTCTAACCTTCCAGATGTATCGAATGTACGACCATCTGCATCGTCTCAGATTTATGACGTACATGGCAATTTAATTACTACGGTTCATTCCACAGAGAATCGTTTGCCAGTTCCAATTAACGAAGTACCAAAAGAATTACAAGATGCTTTTGTAGCTACTGAAGACTCTCGTTTTTATAGCCATCATGGTATCGACCCTATCGGTATTTTACGTGCTATCTGGGTTAATGTTGTGCATAGTGGTGTAGCCGAAGGTGGTTCCACAATTACACAACAATTGGCTCGTAATGCATTTCTTTCCCAAGACAGAACGCTCAAACGTAAAATTTCCGAAGCTTTATTAGCACTTAAAATCGAACAGCACTATACAAAACAAGAAATTCTTGAAATGTATATGAACCAAATTTATTTTGGTCAAGGTGCCTATGGTGTTCAATCTGCTGCTCATGTTTACTTTGGTAAAGATGTACGCGATTTAACATTAGCCCAATGTGCAATGCTTGCTGGGTTACCTCAAAGTCCTAACTACTATTCCCCATTCAATAACTTAGAGGCTGGTAAAAAACGCCAAGCCGTTGTATTGGGCCAAATGGTTAAGTATGGTTACCTTTCACAAGATAAAGCCGATGCAGCTCGCGAAGCAGATTTAGGTTTGGTTGCTAAACAAGAGCAAACTCACGAAAACAACAATGCATCGTATTTTATCAACTACGTAATTGCTCAAATTTCTGAAAAATATGGTGATGATGCAATCTACAAAGATGGTTTAAAAATTTATACCACTCTCGATATGGATGCGCAAAATGCGGCGGTTGCAGCAATGCAAAATCTACCAACTATGTATACTGACCAAAATGGTCTACACCAACCACAAGGTGCTATCGTAGCAATGAATCCACATAATGGTTATATTGTTGCCATGGTCGGTGGTCGTGGCGATGATGCTTTTAACCGTGCATCACAAGCGGAACGTCAACCAGGCTCTGCTATGAAGCCTTTTGTTTACTTAGCTGCTATTCAATCTGGTAAAACTCCAGGGTCCATTGTTGATGATAGCCCTGTTGATTTTAATGGATGGCGTCCTCAAAACTATGAACGAAACTTTGAGGGTAATATTACATACCGCTATGCATTACAACATTCTCGTAACGTACCAGCTGTAAAAATCGCTGATGAAGTTGGTATGTCTAAGATTATCGATTTAGCTAAGAAGATGGGTATTACTACCTTAACTGATGAAGATAATAACTTATCAACAGCACTTGGCGGTTTAACTCATGGTGTTTCACCATTGGAAATGGCTGAAGCTTATGGCGTACTCGCAAATGGTGGCGTTAAGGTTCAACCTACAGCAATCATAAAAATCGTGGACCGCAACGGACAAGTGGTAGAAGAAAATTCCATCCAAGAAAAGCGTGTCGTTGAAGAGAAAGATGCTGCTATCATCACTGATATGTTAGAATCTGTTATCAATGGTGGTACTGGTGGCAATGCTGCTATCGGTAGACCTGCAGCTGGTAAAACAGGTACAACAGATGATGAAAAAGATGCTTGGTTCGTTGGATATACGCCTGATTTAGTTGCTGCTGTTTGGATTGGTGATGACTACGGATCTGAAACATTAGGTATTACTGGTGGTTCAACGCCAGCTGTAATGTGGAGACAATTTATGTCGGCCGCATTAGCCAATACCCCTGCTTCCGACTTTAATGTACCAGCTAGCGCTCAAGCAGCTGTCAGTGAAGGACATTACAATCCGGTAAAAGAAGCGCCGAAAAAGGACGACAAAGACAAAAAAGATGACAAAAATAAAAAGGATGATAAGGATAAAAATGATGCAATCTCAAAAGATGATGACTCATCATCCAAGGTAGAATCTACCGATTCTAAACCTAGTCAATCGAAGTCTAAAAAAGATAAAAAGAAAGATCGCTAACTAGTAGCTGATTAACATGCTAAGAGGCAAAACCACATGGTTTTGCCTCTTTTCTATTACAAAAAAGAAGCAAACTCATGTGAGTCTGCTTCTTTTTTTGCATTATCTTAAAAATAGTATGTTATTTTAACACTACGTTTGTGGCACCTGCTCCGCCTTCATCATAGCCTGCAGTTTCAAAATGCGCTACGTGAGGTAATGTTCGTAAATACTGATGTACGCCTTCACGCAATGCACCAGTGCCCTTACCATGAATGATTCGGACCTGATTAACACCGCCAAGTAAGGCTTGATCTATAAAACGACCGACAGAAACTACTGCTTCATCTACGGTTTGACCGAGAATATTAATCTCTGTACGTACCTCTTTTTGACGTTGTACGGCAGAGCCACCTGCTCTCTTACGAGTTTTAGGTTGCGCTTTAAGATTGTCGCGTTGAATCTTATTGGACTCTTCTCGCGTAGTAGATTGCAATTCACTTACTTTCACAGTAGCAGATAAACCATTGATATCTACAGTCACGCGATTACCTTTAATGGATAAAACCGTACCCAGTGAACGCAATGACGTAACATATACAACTTGACCAATAGCAACGGTATCTATAGTCAATGCTTTACGATTATCATCTATAGGGGCATCTGGTACGTGAACATTAGAAATACCCTTACGAGCTGCATTAATGGCGGATTGGCGTTTATCCTTATTCGTTTCAGAGAATTGAGCCTTTAATTGTTTAATGATAGCCTCCCCTTCTACACGGAGACTGCGTTTCATCGATTCCGCATCGGCCTGTGCCTTAGCTAACATCTGTTTGCGTTTTTCATTAAACTGCTTCTTTTCTTTTTCCAATTGACCGCGCATGCGTCGTGTTTCATCTAATTCTTTTTTGAGTGCTCGTTCACGTTCCGATGATTTACGTAATTGTTCATTCAAATCGGATAAAACATTTTCCATTTCACTACTACCAAACTTGGATTTGTAATCGCGTGCACGATTGACGATTTCCTTTGGTAGCCCCAAACGCGCCGCAATGCTCAATGCATGACTACTACCAGCTACGCCAATATGTAATCGATAGGTAGGCTTTAAGGTACGCTCATCAAATTCAACGTGACCATTCTCGATACCTGCCGTATGGTACGCGTAGTTCTTTAACTCATTATAGTGAGTACTTACCATCATGAGTGTTCCTTTTTGACGGAAGAATTCAAGTATGGATACGGCTAAGGCGCTACCTTCTTCTGGATCCGTACCTGAACCAAGTTCATCGAGTAATACAAGATCATTAGGACCACAATGTTTAATAATAGAAATCACTTGTGTCATATGAGCAGAGAATGTAGACAAGCTAGCTTCAATGCTTTGTTCATCCCCAATATCTGCAAAAATATTGTGAAAAATCGGCAATATAGAACCGTGATCAGCAGGGATAAATAAACCACTTTGGTTCATAAGAGATAATAAACCAAGTGTTTTTAAGGACACCGTTTTACCACCCGTATTGGAGCCCGTAATCAATAGAATCCGGTAGTCCGTCCCCAAGCGAATATCCGTAGGTACCACCGTATTAGCAGGAATCAATGGATGGCGAGCACGCATCAAATTAACGTCACGCCCTTCGCTCAATGTGGCCTGCACCGCCTTTTGAGCCATACCAAGTTTTGCTTTACCATAGACAAACTCAATATGAGATACCTTTTCACAAGCATCCATCAAATCATTGCTATGTTGTTTGATAAGGGCTGACAGTTCCTTATAAATGCGTAAGACCTCTTGTTCCTCGCCTATCAAAGCTTCTTGCAAATCATTGTTGAGTTCTACAAGTCGCATTGGTTCAATATATAATGTTTGCCCTGTTGCAGAACGATCGTGAATCAAACCATCAAAATATTGTCGATACTCTTGTTTAACAGGAATTACATACCGATTGTTACGTTGCGTAATAATCGCTTCTTGGAAATATTTCTGATTGTCCTTATCATGCAATATGGCTTGAATATCGTGTTTGATACGGTCACGAGTCTTACTAATCGTATTCCGCAAGCTCGCTAATTTAGGAGATGCTGTATCGAGCAATTCGCCCTTATCATCAAATACCCGTTTTAATCGTTGTTCTACACGATCCATATTCGGCATATCTTGCATCCATAAGGACAATAATGGATATTCCATATATTTCGCCCTAAAAAACTTCACCATACGCTTATAGGCGCCTATAGTTATATATACATCCCATATGGCTTCTCGTGAAAGCACAAAATCCTTGCGACTCTTTTTACAAGCTTCGCGTATATCACGCGTGCCGCCTAACGGTTGCTCAATTTCTGTTTGCCAAGAGCGTAGCGCTTCTGCGGTTTCATCTAAAGCCTCTTGAATCTTTTCTCGATTCGTCATAGGTTCTAATGCTAAAGCCATTTCTTTGGCAATAGTAGAACTACAATGACTAGCTAATTCTTCTTTAATTTTTATAAAATCTAATACATCTTCATTAAACAATGTACTACCTCGTTCTATAAAATACCTCTAAAATAATGTCCCCGTGTAATAGATTCGCCTTGAGAATCTATTTTCTTAGGTGGTGCCTCCATCGTCCCCTGTGCTATACCGACATATTGGGATACAATGGCTTTTACATAACTTGGTTCCATATGACGACCATCTACGCGCAATATGGAAATACCTTTTTGCAATAACATAGGAACATAGGCGCGCATATCCATTTCATGACTATTCATGATGTGCATACGGCAGTATGGATCCGTACGAATTGGGAATATTTCACCCTTTCTATCCTTTAAGGAATACGATTCCTTAACACATGGCATAGGGCAATTTACTTTGCTACCGGTTCCAACAAAACTTGCAATAGCACAATATTCTGAAATCATCATTTCCGTATAGCCATGCACCATCGTCTCAATAGGAACATGACTATGTTTAGCTATGTCCGTAATTTGTTTTAAGGTCAACTCTTGAGATGGATTTACACAACTGATATGTAACTGTTCCCAGAAATGCAATGTAGGGGTATTAAAAATATTAAGACCTGTATCAGCCTCAATGGCACCAGTATAACCTAATTCACGAAGCCAAAGTAATGCTTGTGGCACGTGGATAGAAACACTATCTGGATTAGCCTTTACGATTGCCTCTAATGTATGTTTATATGCTTCTACTTCATCATCTTTCACAACTCGTGGTGTTACAAAGGTACAAAGCACATCAGATGTAGCACATAAACGGGCTACCTCATCATATATAGATAATGCATATGGTGTACGACTGAGTCTATCGCCACCAAAAACGATTTTCTGTGCTCCACCAGCAATTGCTGCTTTCACACCTTCTATTTCATCAACACGAGCTGAAATCATCGGACAATTATCATAAGTTAACCTGTGTTGAGCCTTGAAATCATACGCTACATCACCTGTCACTTGCAATGCTTGCCATGATTCTACGTGATGTGAAATTAAGGCCTCTTCCAAAGCAGCTACGGCATCTCGGCGTAGTGCATTAAGAACGCTAGCAGGCCACATATACGGCCCATCAGGAATGTCTACATAGGAAAGTCTAAATAAGGTGTTTCCTAAACGCCCCAATTGTTCAGATACCTTTTCTAATGAGGTTGGTACTTTATTCGCAATAGCTGGCACATACTCATTAGTAACAGTTACACTAAGTCCAGAGTCTAAGATGGCAGTTAGTTCTGTATAATTTGTTTCCCCATCAGAACCTACACCGAGATATACAGACATATCATATTTGCGAGTAAACTCTTGTAAACCTCGAGACTTTGTATTCTTCGGAGTAGACGCCAAATACAGTTGACCTATGGCAGAGCCCTCTGCAGGTTTCCCTTTATACAGCGTATCGGATACACGCGTCCATTCATCATCTACCGTATAATAGGTAACGCTACCATTGGATTGTAATATTTTAACTAATGAACCTTGTTCAATAGGTTCTGTTAAAGATAAGTAGACCTCACCTTTTTTCGTATAGGATTCACCGATTGGCTTGCCTTGATGATTCGGCGCTACGACGGTCATCATTTGACGTCCCACAGTATCCTCTAAATAGGCCGTAGAAAATCCACGATTAAATCCAGAGGCTAGCGCTTTACGTTGGTTCTCATGAATCGACGCTTCATCCAATATTTCTCTATAAGTACCTATAACTTGGCGAACATAGGACACCTTTTTCATACGCCCTTCTACCTTAAAGGATGTAACACCGGCCGCTACCAGTTCGTTCATATGCTCACTATAATTGAGATCTTTTGGACTTAACAAATAAGATTCATGCTTTGGTAATAAGCTAGTCCCTTTAGAGTCCAATAATTCATAAGGCAATCGACAAGGCTGTGCACAAGCACCTCGATTGCCGCTACGTCCGCCGATGAAGGAACTCATCAAACACTGACCGGAGTAGCATACACATAAAGCACCATGAACAAAGACTTCAATTTCAGCCTTACAATGTTTGCATATATGCTGAATTTCCTTAAGACTCAATTCACGAGCCAATACAACGCGCGTAAAGCCTAGACTTTCATAAAAACGAACGGCATCAAGCGTAGCCGCCGTCATTTGTGTGCTCCCATGAAGATGTATGTTCGGTGCAACACGTTTTGCAATTTCTGCAACAGCTAAGTCCTGCACGATGATAGCATCCACGCCAATGGAATCTAAATCCTTGATATAGTTTTCAAGGTCCTTCAGTTCCGTATCGCCAATCAAAATATTAACGGTTACGTATACAGACACATCTAAAATATGTGCTAACCGTACAGCCTCGCGCAATTCATCGATACCAAAGTTGGCTGCATGTGCCCGTGCATTAAAGACCTTGCCTCCTAAATATATAGCATCCGCCCCTGATTCCAAGGCGGCCATAAAATTTTCCATCGTACCCGCTGGTGCTAATAATTCCATAATAAATCCTTTCTGACTCATTACCTATACCTTCTATTATACAACAGGGGATAGATAGACATAAAAGGGTTTACCATAAGGTAAACCCTTCCACGATGATTTATCGTAATTTACAATTTTTAGTTGCTAATGCATCAATAATCGCTTGAATTGCACCATCAATGTCTTCATCATTTAATGTGCCTTCCATTGATCTAAATTGTAAGTTATAAGCTAAGCTACGATAGCCTGCTTCAATATGTTCCCCTTCGTAAACATCGAAGATAGATACGGATTCTAAGTATTCTCCGCCATGTTCCTTAATAAGCGCTACAATGTCACCACTTGTAACAGATACTGGTGCTACAATAGCCAAGTCACGACTTGTACCTGGGAATTTACTGAATGATTGATATCTAAATGGCGGTACTGTAATGGATAATACAGCTTCCAAATCGATTTCAAACATATACACTTTACCAGACAAATCGAAGTTTTTAACCACTTGTGGATGTAATTCACCATAGTTTGCAATCGTTACACCATTGACTGTATAATGTGCACTTACGCCTGGATGGTAATAGCTTTCACTAGATGGTTGAATATCATATTGAGTCAATTTCCATGCGGCCTCTGTAACCTTACCCATCATAATACCACATGCCATAGGGCGTTCATGCGGTACTTCTGTTAATGGCAATGCCTTTGGTTCATACACATTAGCCGTTTCAAATAACCACAAATCTTTGTTTTGTTGTGCAATATTCCGTTTAGCTGCTTCAATAACAGCTGGCACCAACGTAGTTCTCATATATGGGAACTCTTCAGAAATAGGATTTAAGATTGGAATTGCCGTATAACGATTATCACCTTCTGGTAACATCATATTCGTAAGGCCATCTTTGTGCATGAAACTAAATGTAATGATTTGGCTAAGACCTGCATGTGCTAAGTAATGCGTTACTTCTTTTGTTAACGCTTTCTTAGGTGTCATACCGCCAGAAGATAATACAGCCACAGGAATTGTTGGTTCAATATTATCATAGCTTACGATACGCGCAACTTCTTCTGCAATATCAGGCATACCAGTTACATCATCACGCCATGTTGGAACGAGTGCTTCAATAGTATCACCAGATTCTGTAATGCCGAATTCGAGCTTCGTTAAAATATCTACCATTCTATCTTAACACTCACCTTACAAGAAGGACAGATTTGTTGTAACAATTGTGCAGCACGATCGATAGCATATGCTGTATATTTATGGTTTACACCGCGTTCAAAACGACCAGATGCTTCGGAACGCATACCTAATGCTTTGGATGTACGACGAATAGATGGTCCATTAAACACAGCAGCTTCGAACAAGACATTCGTAGTTTTATCTGTTACTTCACTAGTAAGGCCACCCATAACGCCAGCTACGCCGATTGGGCCCTTTGTATCTGCAATGATAAGCATGGACTCATTGAGTTCATGTTCATTACCGTCTAGCGTAGTAAGTGTTTCACCGGCTTTTGCACGACGTGCAATAAGGGTATGATCCGCTACACAATCATAATCATAAGCATGCATTGGTTGACCTAATTCAAGCATAACGTAGTTTGTTACATCCACTACATTGTTGATAGGGCGAATGCCGCTGTTACGCAAACGATTTTGCATCCACAATGGAGATGGTTCGATGGTAACATTCGTAACAAGACGGGATGTAAATCGCGTGCAAAGATCATGTGCTTCGATAGCTACAGATGCTTTACCTTCGATGGACTCACCATTTTCATTCACCATAATAACTGGGAACAAAGCCTTTTGATTTGTCATAATACCGAATTCTCGGGACAAACCTACCATAGAGAAGCAGTCTGCACGATTAGCTGTTAATTCAAATTCATATACAGTATCATCAAGCATAAGTGCTTCTTTAATATCTAAACCAATTGGTGTACCTTCAGGGAAAATATAGATACCTTGTGCTTCTTCTGGTCTTACCAAATCAGAGGAAATACCAAATTCAGCAACGGAGCAGAACATGCCTTCTGATACAACACCACGTAATTTACCTTTTTTGATTTCTGTACCATCTGCCAAACGAGATTTATGATACGCAACTGGTACGATTTGACCAACAGCCACATTCGTAGCAGCGGTAACGATTTGCTTAGTAATTTCTTCCCCATCTTCAGATAAGCATTGTACTTGGCATACTTGTAATTTATCTGCATCTGGGTGTTTTGTAATTTCTACGATTTTACCAGTATAGATTTTTTTCAAACCTGGATCCATAGAAAGTACTTCTTCTACAGGAATACCTGCTTGTGTCAATTCATCCGCTAATTCTTGGGCAGGACAATTTAGATCAAGAGGTACGTATTCATTCATCCATTGTAAGCTTGCTTTCATTTCTACCTCCTAAAATTGTTCCAAGAAACGGATATCATCTTCAAAGAATAGACGTAAATCGCCAATACCATATAACAACATAGCAATACGTTCTACGCCCATACCAAAGGCAAAACCTTTCACCTTATTAGGATCATAGCCATTAAGCTCAAGTACACGAGGATGTACCATACCACAACCTAAGATTTCAAGCCACCCTGTATGAGAGCATACACGACAGCCTTCACCACCACACATTACACAGGAGATATCTACCTCTGCAGAGGGTTCTGTGAATGGGAAGAAGCTTGTACGGAAACGTACCTTTGTTTCATCACCGAACATATGGCGTAGGAATGTTTCAATGGTTCCTTTCAAATCAGCGAACGTAATGTGTTCATCAATAATCAAGCCTTCTACTTGGAATGCGTAGCATCATAGTCCCAACGATATACCTTACCAGGTGCAATCATGCGAATTGGACTATTAGGTTCATGACGCTGCATGGTACGTGCTTGTACAGGAGATGTATGAGTTCTAAGCAAGAAATTTTCTGTAATATAGAAAGAGTCTTGCATGTCGCGTGCAGGATGGTCTTTTGGTAGATTAAGACATTCGAAATTGTAATAGTCTTGTTCCACTTCAGGACCTTCTTCTACGGTGTAGCCCATTTTCATAAAGAAATCTTCAATCATTTCATTAACAGTAGTCAAAGGATGAATATGACCTGTTTTTGGAGCTCTACCAGGTAGAGTGATATCGATTTTTTCCTCTTCTAAACGAGCGTTCATAGCTGCTGTTTCCATAGAGGACTTGATTTTATCGAGTTCTGCTTCTAATGCTTCTCGTACAGCATTCACAAGAGCACCCATCTTAGGGCGTTCCTCTGGGGATAGTTTACCCAAGCCTTTTAATAAAGCTGTTACTTCACCTTTTTTACCTAAATATTTTACGCGTACATCTTGCAACGCTTGTTGATTAGTGGCAGCTTTGATAGCTGTTAACGCTACCTCTTTTATGCGTTGTAATTCTTGTTCCATACAACAGTCCTCCTAAATTTCAAAGTTCATCCCTCATTATATCAAATTT
>QWCO01001166.1_pt1 | contig 12914 bp, 8 predicted proteins | sample 1972611 | NCBI WGS metagenome assembly QWCO01 (sample SAMN09866706, study PRJNA288562) | Human oral metagenome isolate term1_saliva, whole genome shotgun sequencing... | reverse complement strand
GTGGGGTGCTCCGCAGACCGAGCCCGTGCAGTCTGATGCGTGGGGCGCTCCCCAGGTTGAGGCTGTTGCTCCGGTGATGGAGGAGGCTCAGCCGGTTGTTGATGAGCCTGCTGCTGTTGTTGAGCCCGCTGTGGAAGCTGAGCCCGTGCAGTCCGATGCGTGGGGTGCTCCGCAGACTGAGCCTGTGCAGTCTGATGCGTGGGGTGCTCCGCAGGTTGAGGCTGTTGCTCCCGTCGTTGAACCCGAGCCCGTCGTTGAGCCCGAGCCCGTCGTTGAGCCCGAGCCTGTTGCGGACGAACCCCAGCAGAGCGTTGAAGAGGTCCAGCCCTTCGTTGGAGAGCCTCAGGTGACGCCCCTGACGGAGACGCCCGTGGCCTCGGCCCCCTCGATTTCGGACGAGGAACTTGAACGTACGATCATTGATGGGACGCGCGAGCGTTCCATGGCTGAGATTGTCGCGGAAGAGAACGCTGCTGCGCAGGCCGCTGCCTACGGGCAGAACCCCGCCCAGGCGGCGGGCCAGCAGCAGGGCTACGGCCAGGCGCAGTATGGCGCACAGCCGAGTCAGCAGTCCCAGTACGCCGCCCCGGGCGGCGCTCAGGGATATGCTCCGGCGGGTCAGCAGTCCCCGTACGCCGCTCAGAGCGGCCAGCAGGGCGCGTCGACGGGCCAGCAGTTTGAGGCTGCCGCCCAGCAGTTCGGCGCAGCCGCGAACACGGCGTTCAACCAGTTCCAGACCGCCGTCGTGACCGAGACCGGCAAGGTGAAGGGCCGCTCCGTGCGCGCCACCTACGCGCTCATTGGCATGGCCGCTTCCTTCGTCCTGTCGATCGTCTCGATGGTCCTACCCTTCGGGTCGGTCTACGGCGATTCCTTCACGATGTTTTCGGCGGGCGGCTACGCTTTCTTCCACATCTTCCTCATGCTGATTGCGGTTGGCCTGGGAGCTGCCTACTGGTTCACGAACCAAAAGTGGGCCTTCCTGTCCTCCGGTATCGTCGCGATCCTTACCGCCCTGATTGGTGTTCTCCAGGTGCTCGGTGTTCTCGCGAGGGCCTCGCTCGGTTTCGGCGGTATCCTCTTCCTGATCTTCTCGATCGGCCTCGGTGCCTCCGGCGTTGTCCTGCTCCTGGAACTCAAGAACGGCAAGGTTGCGCCGGTTGACAACCCGAGCGCTCTTGGTGGTGCTTTCACTGGTGCACCCATGAACCAGCCTGGCCAGCAGCCGCAGTACGGCGCTCAGGCCCAGCAGGGTGGTTTCCAGGCTCCCCAGGCCGCTCAGGGCCAGTCGCAGTATGGTGCTCAGGCCCAGCAGGGTGGATATCCGGCTGCCCAGCAGCAGGGCGCCTTCCAGTCCCAGCAGGGGCAGTACGGCCAGCCGCAGTACGGCGCTCAGTCCCAGCAGGGGCAGTACGGTCAGCAGCAGTACGGTGCTCAGCCCCAGCAGGGCGGCTACCCGGGCGCTCAGCCCCAGCAGGGTGGTTTCCAGGCTCCCCAGGCCGCTCAGAGCCAGCAGTACGGCCAGCCGCAGTATGGTCAGCAGCAGTATGGCCAGCCGCAATATGGCCAGCAGGGCTACAACCAGGGGCAGCAGGGCGATAAGCCCTACAACCCCTTCGGGACGCGTTCGTGACGTGTTGAGATGACATAAGTGGAGGGCCCGCGGCACACGCCGCGGGCCCTCCCATCATGTCGAGATCGTTTACTCGTCGTCGTCTTCGTTGATGTCCACGCCTGCGACGCCGTCGAGGTCCGCGAGGGTCGTGACGAGTAGGGAACGCGAGAGATCCTGGCGCGTTGCTACGGTGAAACGTGCCGTTGTCGCGCGGCCGTCGGATTCCGTGTGGGTCGATACCGCGGAGACCGTCCAGCCGAGGGCAGACACCTGGCTGAGCAGTGAGGACAGTACCCCGTGTCCGGGGGAGTAGTGGACCGTCAAAGTGGCCTTGTGTCCGTGCGCGCGCATCAAAATGAACTGGACGAGCGGGGTCAGCAGGGCGATGACGACGAAATGCAAGACGGTACCGGCCACGGCGAGCCACCACAGGCCCGCGCCGCATGCCATGCCGATCGCGGCGGTCTCCCAGATCGTGGCCGCAGTCGTCAGGCCTCGGATCGCGCCGTGCCGGGTGAGGATGATGCCCGCGCCCAGGAAGCCGATGCCCGACACGATCTGCGACGCGACGCGTGACGGGTCGTAGCGGGTGATGCCGTCAACGAGGATGTCAGAGAATCCGTACTTGGAGATGAGCATCATCAAGCAGGCGGTGAGGCCCACGATGGCCTGGGTGCGGATGCCCGCGCTTTTGCCTCGGATCTGGCGTTCGAGCCCGATGGACGCAGCGAGGACGAGGGCGAGGAGCATCCAACCGATGCTCATGAGGGATTGCGTCATAGGAACCTCCTGCGTGGCGTGGGTGGGTTTAGTGTAACCGGCTCGCGATTGAGTGGCGCGTTTGTTGCGACGAGGCCGGGGCTGAGAAGGGGAGTGTGCCCGCGGTACCCAGCCCCGACCTCGTTAAAGAATGAGAAAAGAATCTGTAAACGTCGACACAAGCGTTTGTGGGACTAAGATGGGACTCGACGATCGACAGATGAGGAACCGACTCATGGCTACCCCCACTCCCGACGACATCGCCAACGATGTGCAGGAGCGCTCCAACACCGCGCTCAAGCGCGGCTTGGCGTCGCGTCACATGCAGATGATCGCCATCGGCGGCGCGATCGGAACGGGCCTGTTCCTGGCCTCCGGTGCGACGGTCGCGAACGCTGGCCCGGGCGGCGCCCTTGTCGCTTACGCAGCGATCGGCCTGATGGTGCTGCTCCTCATGCAGTCGCTGGGTGAGATGAGCGCGCACCAGCCGGTCGCTGGCTCCTTCCAGACTTTCGCCACCAAGTTCATCTCTCCGTCCTTTGGTTTTGCCATGGGGTGGAACTATTGGTTCAACTGGGCGGTGACGGTGGCCGCGGACCTCGTGGCATCGGGCTTGGTCATGGCGTATTGGTTCCCGTCCGTTCCCTCGTGGATTTGGGCGGTGGGCTTCCTTGTCATCGTCGTCGGTCTGAACGCGCTCTCGGCGAGAGTCTACGGCGAGGCCGAATTCTGGTTGGCGGCTATCAAGGTCGTCATCGTCATCGTCTTCGTCCTGTCGGGCGTCTTCATGATCGCCGGCGTGATGGGTGAAAACTCTCCGGGCCTGTCGAATTGGGCGATTGGGGACGCGCCTTTCCACAACGGCTTCGTGGGCGTCATCGCAGTCTTCATGATCGCTGGCTTCTCTTTCCAGGGCACGGAGCTGGTGGGCGTGGCTGCGGGCGAATCCGAGAATCCGCGCAGGGACGTGCCGCGTTCGATCCGCACGGTGTTCTGGCGCATCATGTTCTTCTATATCGGCGCTATCGCGGTCATCGGCACGCTGCTGCCGTACACGGACCCGAGCCTGCTGAGCGCAGCCGACGACTCGGCGAACAACATCGCGCAGTCGCCCTTCACGCTCGTGTTTGCGCGCATGGGCATCGGTGCGGCGGCCGCCGTCATGAACGCGGTCATCCTGACCTCGATCCTGTCCGCGGGTAACTCGGGCCTGTACGCGGCCTCGCGCATGCTGCACTCGATGGCCCTCAAGCGCCAGGCGCCCGCGATCTTTGCGCGCGTCACCAAGGGGGGCGTGCCCGCCTACGCGATGGCCGTGACGACGGTGACCGCGGCGCTTGGCTTCCTCACGCAGCTGGTCTTCAACGACGCGTACATCTGGCTGGTGAATATCGTCGGTATTTCCGGCATCATCATGTGGCTGGGTATCGCGGTGAGTCACATTCGTTTCCGCCGCGCCTACCTGCTGCAGGGCTACCGCCTGGAGGACCTGCCGTATCGCTCGCCGTTCTTCCCCGCAGGCCCGATCATCGCTTTTGTCATGTGCCTGGTGGTCATGGCCGGACAGAACTATGAAGCGGTGCTTCATGGTCAGGTCTGGGAGGTCGCGTCCTCCTACATCGGCCTGCCGCTCTTCGGAGTCGTGTGGTGGGGCTACCACGTGGCGCGCAAGGATCGGGTAGTGCCGCTGGCTGAGATGGATGTGGCCCCCGTCGAGATCGAACCCGTCACGCACTGACATCGACGAGGCCGGGGCGCAGTGGGCGGGCACGCCCGGGTGCGCCTCTTGTCACCCCTGGGTCTCGCCCGGCGTGGCGGTGTGCGCCCGGCGCTCTCCTTCATAGGATGGGCGCATGATCAACACGCGACGCATTCTTGCCGTGACCTCCCTGTCGGCCCTCGTCCTGGGCATTGCCGCCTGCTCCCCGAAGGGTAACCAGCCCGAGGCGGGGTCTACGGCCTCGTCCAATTCGTCGAGCGCCTCTCCACAGAGCGGCATGCCGGCCCAGAGCGGCGCCGGCCCCCAGAGCGGCGTGCCCGACGAGGGCAACCAGGCCCCCGAGGTGAACGTCTCCGACAACGATCAGCGTTGCGACCTGACGAACCTGCAGCCCGCCATCGACTCCCAGCAGGAAGCGGGCGGCACCACCTACGTGGAAATCGGCTTCACGAACGAGGGGCCCTCGTGCTGGATTGGCGGCTTCCCGCAGATCATCTTCTCCGGCGGTGGCTCCGTCATCTCCACCGCCGTGCGCGATGGTGAGGACCCCGGCAACGTCTACACGATCGCTCAGGGAGGCCGCGTGGGCGTGACCCTGACGGCAGAATCGACGGACGGCGTCGACGGATGTAACCCCGCCGATTCGGAGCTGGTTGACATCATGCCCGAGGCGGGCACCGGCGCGACGAGCCTGCAGCTGACCCTGCGCGTGTGCCAGGAGATGCCCTCGGTGTCGGTGAGCCCCTTCGAGCCGCGTTCCTGATTCCGTAGACGCCACGCTGCCGGGTGCCCGTGAGGGTGCCCGGCAGTCTTTTGTATGAGCGCCAACGGAAGCGAATATGAGATTTGGGCGTGTGCTGATAGGCTGAACCAGCTGGAAGAAGTCGCGCACCCGCAGCGTCACACTGAGGCGACCACGTCGGTGCGCGTGACCCCTTCTTCACTGGTCGACGCGTGACCTGTGCGCGCCGACTGCGCACACTGAGATCTTTAAGGAGACACTCCCATGGGTATGCGTTCCACGACGCAGTCGTTCCAGTTCAACGTGCCGTTCGATCAGCTGTTCCCGGCAGCAAACCAGGCTGTGCAGGCGGTCAAGAAGGCGACGCTGACGCGCTCCGACCCGAACGGTCGCATGATCACCTTCGATACCCCGATGGGCATGATGTCCTGGGGTGAGAACCTCATCGTTGGTTTTATCCCCAACGAGGAAGGCGTCATCGCCGAGGTCACGTGCACGACGAAGGGCCTGCCGAACCTCATGCAGGATAGCCTCAACCGCAAGCAGATCGGTGCCTACATCGCTGCCCTGTCGAACCTGGTGCAGTCTCCCGCCGTTGAGGTCGCCCGTTCCTGACGGCGCGTACTCGCACGGCTTGGCCCCGGCCTCGTAAATGTACGAGGCCGGGGCCGAGTCTTATGCAGTCCGCGTGGGCGCCGCATCCTCCTCAGCTGTGCCCGTGCCGGGGAGGATGGGCCGTTACTGCCCGGATGCTTCGGTGAGCGTCCAGCGCTGAGACTTGGAGGTGTCGGAGCACTGCGAGATGACCGCCTGCGTGGCACCTTGCGTCGTGTTGCCTGGGATCGTCAGGCACAGGCCGGATGCGCGGTTGACGAGCTGTCCGGACTCGTTGAGATCCCACTTCTGGGATTCCAGAGCCGGGTAGCAGGTCCACATGTGCGCGACCGTGCCCTCCTTGGTGTAACCGCCCAGGACGTCGACGCAGCGGTCGCCGATTCGGATGTGCCCGTCACCCTCGTAGATGACAGTCTGCGCGGCGCTGTTCCCGGCGCAGTTGCTGTTCCACACGGGGGTGCCGTCGGATCCCTTCGGGTCCTGGGAGGTCAGGCACTGGCCGAGGCCGTTGCGCAGCTGACCGACGATCGTCGCGGGCACCAGGGCCGCATTATCCGCGTCGGTTGCGGCGGCATTGTCGGACGTGTTCACTGCCTGGGGCGCGAGGGCTGCGCGGTCCGCGTCGGTGGTGGGGGAGAAGACGACCATGTCCCACGAGGCTAGGCGACCCACGTTGAAGGTGATTGTCGTGCGCCCCTGCTCGTCGGTGCCCGTCGTGAAGTCGAGGGGCGTCGGGCGGCCGCCGTCGTCGTCCGGGCTGACGGCGAAGATCGAACCGGGGATCGCTTCCCCGTCCTCCAGGTGGTAGGTGACGGACGTGTTGTCGAAGGGCAGGATCGGCTTGGCGGCATTACGCCAGTACTCGTCGTTGCCCTCACTGTCGTTGGTGCGCAGGTTAATCAGGTGCAGGGCCGTGCCCGCGTTGGACGTCATCGTGTTCGCCCAGATCGTGTTTGCGGCCCCGTCCGTCGAGGTCGGCAGGCCTACCCCGTTCGTCGAGACCTCGACCTGGCGTTCCTTGCGCGTCAGGTTGTCGCCGAAGAGCAGGTTCTCGTAGGCGGTGGAGATGTTGTAGTAGTTCTTCATCCACGCCTGGAGGTCTGGGGACAGTCCTCGGCCGGATTCAGCGAAGAACTGATCGTCCAACATGCGCCCATAGTCGCCGAGCTCCAGGTGGTGCGCGCCGTTCGCCGCGAACGCCGCGTCCGCGAGCTTGACGGAGTCCGTGTTGAACTCGCGGAACGTAATGCAGTCGATGTTGACGGGCGCGTACTTCTCGTACTTGTCGATCGGGAAGGAAATCGTGTGGGTGCCCGGGGTGAGCTCCACGTTGATGGAGATGTCTTCGCGCCAGTCGGAGGCACTCTCCGTCTTGTTGAAGGTGACGTACTTCAGGAGCTTCTGCTGCCCCTTCTTGCCCATGTCAATCATCACCTGGTGGTTGGCGCCATCCGCCTGCGGGCTCGAGTAACGCGGCGAGAAGGTGAAGGTGCCTCCCTGGCCTGCGTCAACGGTGAAGGTGACGGCGTCGCCGTCCTTGGAAATGCCCGAGGCGTAGGAGCCGCCCGACGCGGTGGGATCACCAGAGGTGATGGTGACGTCGCCGCTCACGCGCGCCTGGTCGGACTCGGCCTCGATACGCACGCCGTTGTCGGCAGCGATTTCGGGATGCTTGTACTTGTTGGCTGCCGCGTCCCAGTAGCGGGTGGTCGGATCGTAGTCGTTCGCGTAGGCGGCCACGATCAGCGGCTGTTTCGCGCCCGAGCCACGCACACCCTGCAGATAGCTGGCGACCTGTGCGTTCGTCTCGTTGTTGTCCCACAGCTCGGTGTACAGGTACGTGGACGAACCGTTAATGAGCTTGTCGTTGCCAGCGCCATCGGGCAGGTTGATGCCCACCGCGCCCTTCGTCTTCTCGGCCGTCTCGTTAACGAGCGATGACAGGCCTTCGGTCAGGTCGATCTTGTTGCCGGAAGCATCCTTCTTGTGGGTCTGACCGAGCGTGTCAATGTGCGTGCCGGTGAAGTTGAACGTCTTCTTCTGGTCCACGTATTGGCCGGTGATGTAGTCGCGCCAGCCCTTGTTGTTGACGTTCATCATCGTCATGTGGTTCTGGGGCTTGGGCGTGTTGGGGGGCACCTGGACCCACCACTGGCTGCCAAAGTCGCGTTGCCAGTAGGAGCCGTTGTTCTCGCGCAGGATCCAGTCTTCTTTGATGGCGTTCGTGTCGTAGCCGTCGTTGGCTGCGTACGCCATGGAGTAGGCCAGCGAGGCGGCGCCGACGTTGTCCGCGGTGGTCACGTAGGTGTTGATGGTCGCAGCGGAGGCGTAGGTGTCTCGGTACCACAGCGGCCACTCGTTTTTGAGGTCGCCTTTGGCGACGGGCTGCTCGTGGCGGTACTGCCAGTCGTAGTACTGGAAGGCGTTGAGGTGGTAGTCCTGGCTGAGCTTCGTGACGTAGTCGGACGGGGCGTGGAAGAGGTAGGGCTCGTAGGTGGCGTTGTCCGCCAAGCCATCGGGGGCAGCGGGCTTGAAGTGGGAGAGGTAGCCCATGCGTGGGAAGCGCGTCCAGCTGGTGGAGGCGTCGATGGCGGTCTCCGCGTGCGTGCCGTCCCCGCCGGTCGCGGTGACGAGGTAGCCCTGGTTGTTCTCGCTCGGCGTCGTGTAGGTCCAGGTGGCCTTGCCGTTCGTCACGGTGGCGTCGCCCGAGTCGATTTCGACGCCGAGGTGGCTGACGGAGAAGTGGACGGTTCCCTCGGTCGAAGCCTCGGCCGTGATCGTCGCCTGCTTACCCGGTTCGTGTGTGGACTTGTCCGTGTAGGCGCGGGTGACGTGCGCCGTGCCCGTGGCGGTGGCCGGTGTGCTGCTCGGCAGCGGGAGAGCCGTCGCGACGACTGCGGTGCCCAGCACGATGGCGGCGGGGATGGTCAGGGGATGTCGTGTCTCCATGACGTGTGTGTCCTCGAAATCGTTGACGGGACTGCCCCGGTGGGGGAGTCATGCGCGTGAAAATGCGCCCATTCAACGGTAAAGCGATTTTTCAGTAAATTAACCGACAATATGGTCATGTTGGGCGAAAATGTCCCGCAGTGCGGACAAGTAAAATCGTGGGTTGGTTGAATTTCTGAGTATTTGCCAGGTGTTGTGCGCCCGTGACCTGCTGCTTTGGTTGCGTGGGTGTGAGGGATCCTGTCGTTCTTTTCTGAAAGTGTCTAACAGGGATGGGATGGGGGAGTATCTTGAAAGGTTGGGTTTTCTGAGTCCGTTTCGCGCGCTATTCGTCATTGACGAGGCCGGGGCTGGGGAGGCGGACATAGACGCCTCTCGGAGCGCGATGGTCTACAGATGTGGGGTCGTGCCGTAAGCTAATTTGTGCGGTCCGAACCTCAGGTTGATAGCGGGCTTGCAGAGATGAAACAGGCTAAGTTGGGGTGCAGCTCATGCGCTCTACGCCGGAAATGAGGACACCGTGGCGGCAGTGATCGAGCGAGCCGAGCTGCATAAGACAATCTGGCGCATCGCCAACGACCTGCGCGGCAGCGTGGACGGCTGGGATTTCAAGAGCTACGTCCTGGGCTTCCTGTTCTACCGCTTCATCTCGGAGAACCTGACGGACTACGTGAACGCCTCCGAGCGCGAGGCGATCCTCGCTGAAGGTGGACCCCCTGAAGAGGCCGCGGCCTTCGATTACGCGACCCTCAGCAACGAGGACGCGGAAGCGGCGCGCGAAGGCATCGTCAAGGAAAAGGGCTTCTTTATTCGCCCCTCTGACCTGTTTGGCAACGTGCGAGCTCGGGCTGCCGGTGACGAGAATCTGAACGAGACCCTCTCCTACGCCTTCCGCTTCATCGAAAACTCGGCGCGGGGCAGCGGCTCCGAGTCCGACCTGCGTGGCCTCTTCGACGACGTGGACGTGAACTCCACGAAGCTCGGGAATACGGTCGCCCAGCGTAACGCGAAGCTCGTCAAGATCATGGACGCTGTCGGCGATCTGCCTCTGGAGCACGGTGCTGCGCAGATCGATGCCTTCGGTGATGCCTACGAGTACCTGATGACCATGTATGCCTCGAGTGCGGGTAAATCGGGCGGCGAGTTCTACACGCCCCAGGAGGTCGCCGAGGTCCTCGCGACCCTCGCCCTGGATGGGCGCTCTGACGTTACGCGCGTGTACGATCCCTGCGCGGGCTCGGGGTCCCTGCTCCTGAAGTTCGCGAAGCTTCTCGGGCCGTCGAGTAGCCGTCAGTATTTCGGCCAGGAGATCAACCTGACGACGTACAACCTGTGCCGCATCAACATGTTCCTGCACGACGTCAACTTCTCGAACTTCGACATCGCGCTGGGGGACACCCTGACGGAACCTGCCCACTGGGATGATCAGCCTTTCGACGCGATCGTCTCGAACCCTCCGTATTCGACGAAGTGGGTGGGCAAGGACGACATCGCTCTCATTAATGATCCGCGCTTCGCGCCGGCGGGCGTTCTGGCCCCCAAGTCCAAGGCTGACCTGGCCTTCACCATGCACATGCTGCACTGGCTGGCCGAGGATGGGACGGCCGCGATCGTCGAGTTCCCGGGCGTCCTGTACCGCGGCGGCGCCGAGGGGAAGATCCGCAAATACCTGGTGGAAAACAACTTCGTGCACGCGGTCATCCAGCTGCCGCCGGACCTGTTCTTCGGGACGACCCTGGTGGAAAACAACTTCGTGCACGCGGTCATCCAGCTGCCGCCGGACCTGTTCTTCGGGACGACGATCGCGACCTGCATCATCGTGCTCAAGAAGGCTCGCCCCGACCACAGCGTGCTTTTCGTGGACGCGTCCGCCGAGTGTGTGCGTGAGGGAAACAAGAATCGCCTGACGGCGGAGAATCAACAGCGAATCCTTTCCCTCGTGTCCGAGCGCCAGGCAGTGGACCACGTGGCCGCCCTGGTGTCCATCGACGACATTAAGAGCAATGACTGGAACCTGTCGGTGTCCTCCTACGTCGAGCCCGAGGACACGCGCGAGCAGGTGGACATCGTCGAGTTGAATACTCGGATTGCCGGCATTGTGGAGCGTCAGCGCGAGCTGCGCGCCTCTATCGATGCGATCGTCGCAGAACTGGAGGCCGACCGATGAGCCGCCTCGCCGAGCTGATCGAGGAGCTGTGCCCGGATGGGGTGGAGTACAAGCCTATTGGTTCCTTCGCGCAGTGCGTGGCAGGTGCGACTCCGAATTCGAAAGATCCTTCGCTCTGGGATGGCAATATCCCATGGATGAGTTCCGGTGAAGTTAATAAGAGAATTATTCGCTCAACGGATCGCTGTATCACACAGCGTGGTTTTGATTCTTGTAGTACGAAAATGATTCCAGCCGGTGCAGTCGTTGTTGCGCTCGCCGGGCAAGGGAAGACTCGTGGGACGGTTGCGCGAACGCGAATCGAGTTATGTACGAACCAATCCCTTTGCGCTATTATTTCTGATGCGAATGTTGATTCTGATTTTCTATTTCACTATTTGGTGAGCCAGTATAATAACCTCCGTTCCGTATCCTCTGGGGATGGTACTCGTGGTGGTCTCAATCTCAAAATGATTAGAGAATACAGAGTTCCTGTTCCTCCGCTGGAAGTGCAGCGAGAGATCGTGAGGATATTGGATCAGTTCACGACGCTGGAAACGGAGCTGGAAGCGGAGCTGGAAGCCAGGCGGACCCAGTATGAGCACTATCGCAACCACCTGCTCTCGTATGAATCCCTGGCAGCTCGCGGTCCGGTTGAAATGGTTAAGCTCGGGGAATTGGCGCATATCGCGACAGGTGGACGAAACACCTCGGATGCCGTCGAAAATGGCACTTACCCGTTTTATGTTCGGTCACAAGTACCGCTCAGCTTGAATGAGTATGACTTTGATGAATCTGCGGTGCTCACAGCGGGCGATGGTGTAGGTGTTGGTAAGGTTTTCCACCATGTAGAAGGTAAATATGCCCTACACCAGCGAGCTTATCGGCTCGTCCCTAATCTAGAGTTGCTCTCCTCAAGGTATTTGTACCATGTGATGGTTTCCCAATTTGGTCGATACCTTGAATCAACAGTCTTTCATTCATCTGTCACGTCGGTGAGGAAGCCGATGCTTGAGCGATTCCCGGTGGCTGTACCGCCGATGGAAGAACAAGACCGAGTGGCAGATGTACTCGATCGCTTTAATGCCCTCGTGAACGACATTACGTCGGGCCTGCCCGCCGAGATCGCTGCTCGCCGCGCCCAGTACGAGCACTACAGGGATCGTCTGCTGTCCTTCCCCGAGAAACGCGTCTCAGATAGAGAATCGTCGTAGAAACGTGTTCCCCTCGCGCGTACGCGAGGGGAACACGAGGGCGTGACGTCAGTCTGCCGTCCACGAGTGGACTATTACGAGGCTCTGGTTCGTCGGGTTTCGCGGTCATCGTCTGCAGGTGAACTGCTTCGTACCCGTTTCAGCCCTTGCCCTGCGATTATCCTAGTGGCCATAGCGGCGCCAGAGCAATGGGGCAGCATTAGGCAATTAAGCAAGGACAGGATGTTCCTGGTAGTAGCTGCGCATTGCTTCCTGCGTGATAACTGCATTCGAGGGGTCGGATGGCGCCAGTCCCTCGCGTGCATTCAGCCAGGGCGATTCAAGGTGCGTCCGTTCACTCAGCTTGGCACCTGTCATGTCGCCCAGTGCAGAACACACGTTATCGATGAGAGCGCGTTCAGCATCGGTGAGAGCAGACGAGTCGCCGGACATCAGTTCGCCCGGACGAATCAGGAACATTCCGCGATGCAGTGCATAGAGCTCGGGGGCAACGGGTCCACCGCGCCATGCCTCGAAGTCCTCGGGAAAGAGGGAGGACCCGTACTGAGCGAGGTGCTGAGCTTGAGAATAGAAGGCAAGCTTCTGGAGCTTCATTGTTGTCACCGTGCCGGTACGCTCCAGGATGTAGGTCGCAACGTCGATGATTGTCTGTGCCATGTTCGCTCCCTCCCCTTGATCGCCTCTGGGTCACTATACTCCGAATATGGCTGAAAAACAGCAGGACCGTGTCAGTCGCAAGGCAGCAACCAAAGCTGGTGTGCTCCTGAGTGCTAGCGACGAACTTGACGCTGTATCACTGGCCACCGCTCAGGCTTGGCGAGTGCAACACCTGGAACCGACTGCACGTTGTTTTGAAGCGCTGACACAGTGTGCCAAACACTTTGACGGTGCTGTGGTCTCGTACCGGCTGAAACGCATGACGTCGATCCTCCGTAAACTACAGCGGAGGAACAGTAACTTCGAGCTGGGTGCGCTCGACGATATCGGCGGCTGCCGTCTCATCGTGGGAAGTGTTCGAGAGGTATATGAGGCCGCTCAAATCCTTGACGATCTTCTTGAACATTGGAAAACAAAAGACTACATAGCGGTACCGCAACGTAGCGGTTACCGGAGCTACCATGCGATCTACAAGGTGCCTGTTGGCGGAATTACGT
>QWCO01001061.1_pt1 | contig 12945 bp, 10 predicted proteins | sample 1972611 | NCBI WGS metagenome assembly QWCO01 (sample SAMN09866706, study PRJNA288562) | Human oral metagenome isolate term1_saliva, whole genome shotgun sequencing... | reverse complement strand
CGGGGCAGGCAGGCGCCCGGCCCGCTGCGTGATGGTGCTGGGCACCAGCAGCGGGGCCGGCAAGAGCTGGCTGTGCACGGCGCTGTGTCGCTGGTATGCGCGGCAGGGGCTGCGGGTGGCGCCCTTCAAGGCGCAGAACATGAGCAACAACGCCCGCGTGGTGGCGGGTGGCGAGATCGGCAGCGCCCAGTATTTCCAGGCGCTGGCGGCCGGGGTGGAGCCCACGGTGCAGATGAATCCGCTGCTGCTCAAGCCCGAGGCCGACACCCGCAGCCAGGTGGTGCTGCTGGGGCGGGTCAATGCCGAGCTGACCGCGCTGCCCTGGCGGACCCGCTGCGCCCAGGTCTGGCCGCTGCTGGCGCAGACCCTGGATGCGCTGCGCCGCGAGTACGACGTGATCGTGATTGAGGGGGCGGGGTCGCCTGCCGAGATCAACCTGCAGTCCAGCGACGTGGTGAACCTGCGCGTGGCGCGGCACGCCGACGCCGCCTGCCTGCTGGTGTCGGACATCGATCGGGGAGGCGCCTTCGCGCACCTGTACGGCACCTGGGCGCTGATTCCCGAGGACGACCGCCGGCGTCTGAAGGGCTTCGTGCTGAACCGCTTCCGGGGCGATCCGGGCCTGCTGGCCCCGGCGCCCGAGCGCATGCTGGAACTGACCGGCGTGCCGGTGGTGGCCACCATCCCGATGCGGACCGGTCACGGGCTGCCGGAAGAGGATGGCTGGTTCCAGGATCGGGACCGGCGGGCTGCAGCGCGGCGGGCTGGCCAGGCAAACAGCGGCGGGATGGCCGACTGCGGGGACAAGGGCTGCGAGGCAGCGGGCGTCGACGTGGGCGGTAGCGCGGGTCCCGATGCAGCTTTTCTTTCTGCCGTGGATGCCCCGGCCATGCCCGAACAGATTGCGCTGCTGGTGCCGCCGCGCATCAGCAACCTGGACGAGTTCGAGCCGCTGGCGGCACTGCATGGCGTGCAGCTGGTGGCGGTGCGTGATGCCGGCATGCGGCCGACGCTGTCGCCGCAGGACTGGATCATCCTGCCCGGCTCCAAGCACACCAGCACCGACCTGGCCTGGCTGCGCCGCCAGGGGCTGGACGTCTGGGTGAAGGCCCACGCGGCGCGCGGCGGCCGGGTGCTGGGCATCTGCGGCGGCCTGCAGATCCTGGGCCGGATGCTGCTGGATCCGCTGGGCCTGGACGGCAGCGGCGAGGGGCTGGGGCTGCTGCCGTTGCAGACCCGCTTCGAGCACGAGAAGGTGCTGCGGCATCGCAGCACGCATTTCGAGACACTGCCGGGTGCCTGGGCCGCGCTGTCAGGCGTGCCGGTGGCCGGCTACGAGATCCATCAGGGACGCACGATGCCGGTGGATGTGGCCGATCTGGTCGATGCAGGCAGAGCGTCGTCATCCGCGACCGAGGGCATCCGGGCACTGCCTGACGCGCTGGGCTGGTGCAATCCACGCGGTAATGTGCTGGGCATCTATCTGCACGGGCTCTTCGAGAACGATGCCGTGCTGGCAGCGCTGTTCGGCCAGCGGGCGCGCACCATGGCCGAGGTCTTCGACGGTCTGGCCGATCATGTGGCGGCGGGCTTTGCGCCGGGCGTGCTGGAAGGGCTGCTGGACTGAGGCAGCCGGGGCCGTGTTGGCCGATAATGCCGTTTTCCATGGCATTTCCGGTTTCCCTATCCATGTCGCTGCATGACTCGTCTTCGTCCTCGCAGTCCGAGGCTGTCGTTCCTTTTATCCCTCCCGTTCTTGACGCTGACCGGGCCGCTGCCATCCAGGCACGGCTGGACGCCCAGGCCCGGCCGCCGGGCTCGCTGGGGCGGCTGGAGTCGCTGGCGGTGCAGATCGGTCAGATCCTGCGTACCGAGGCGCCTCGGCTTCAGGAGCCCACGGTGTTGCTGTGTGCGGGCGATCATGGCCTGGTGGCGCAGGGCGTCTCGGCCTGGCCGTCCTCCGTCACCACGCTGATGATGCAGGGCATCCTGTCCGGTGAGGCGACGGTGAGCGTGCTGGCCCGCCAGCATGGACTGAATGTGCAGGTGGTGGATTGCGGCGTGATCGATCCGCTGCCGGAGCAGCCCGGGCTGGTGCTGCGCCGGGTGGGCGCAGGCACGGCCGATGCGCTGCTGCAGCCCGCCATGACGCCCGAACAGTGCCGGACGGCCATCCGCAATGGCCGCGAACAGGTGGCCAGCCTGCCGGGCAACGCCATCCTGCTGGGCGAGATGGGTATCGGCAACACGTCGCCGGCCTCGCTGCTGCTGGCGCGCCTGGTCGGTCTGCCCATCGAGCAGGTGGTGGGGCCGGGCGCCGGGCTGGATGTAGCGGGCCGGCAGCACAAGATCCAGGTGCTGGGCCAGGTGCTGGAGAGGCATGCCCAGGCCACCGAGCCGCTGGATGCGCTGGCGGCGCTGGGCGGCTTCGAGATCGCCACGCTGGCGGGAGCGGTGCTGCAGGCGGCGCTGGAAAACCGCGTGATCGTGGTCGATGGCTTCATCACCAGCTCGGCCGTGCTGGTGGCTGCGTGCCTGCAGCCGGCCGTGCTGGAGCGCTGCGTGTTCTCGCATGTCTCGGCCGAGCCCGGCCACCGACTGATGCTGCAGGCCATGCAGGCCGATCCGCTCCTGCAGTTCGGCATGCGGCTGGGCGAGGGGTCGGCTGCTGCACTGGTGTGGCCGCTGCTTGAATCGGCCTGCCGGGCGCTGAACGAGATCGCTCCGCTGGAGAAGGTGATGGCGCGTGGAGCCTGAGATGCCACAGTCCGCGCCGGTGTCTGAGCGGCCGTCCCGTCCGGCCGGCTTCGTCCGTCACCTGCTGCTGGCGGTGCAGTACTTCACCCGCGTACCGCTGCCGGGACGGTTGGCGGCGTGGGTGGGCTACAGCCCGGCCATGATGAAGGCGGCCACGGCACACTTTCCGGGTGTGGGCTGGCTGGTGGCGGGCGTGTCGGCGGTGGTTCTGGCGCTGGGCTGGTGGCTGCTGGGTGGGCAGCTTGCCCTGGTGGCGCTGGTGGCCGTGGTGCTGTCGATGATCTCTTCGGCATGGCTAACGGGCGCCATTCACGAGGATGGCCTGGCTGACGTCTGCGATGGTCTGGGCGGCAGTGCCGACCGCGAGACGGCGATGCGCATCATGAAGGATTCGCGCCTGGGCAGCTACGCTGCCATGGCGCTGGTGCTGGCGCTGCTTCTGAAGGCCGGGCTGCTGGCACTGCTGCTGACCGGGGGGCTGGGCCAGGCCGTGCTGGCGCTGCTGGTGGCCCACGTGCTGTCGCGCTGGGCAGCCATGGGGTTGCCGCAGTGGCTGCCCTATGTGGGTGGCAGTCAGCCGCCACGCAGCGTGGCGGGCCAGGGTGAGGGCAGCAAGGCGCGTGCGCTGGTGGCGGACCTGCAGTGGGCGTCGTTCGGGGTGTCCACGGCCTGGGCGCTGCCGGCCATGGCGTGGCTGGTGTGGGCGTTCGGCTGGGCCACGCTGGCCTGGACGTTGCTGGCCATGGGGCTGCTGATCTGGCGGCTGGGGTGCATCTTCCGCCGTCGGCTGGGCGGTGTCACTGGCGATTGTCTGGGCGCCACCCAGCAGCTGACGGAGCTGGCGGTGTATCTGGTGCTGGCGGTGCGGCTGGCACCGTCGATCCCACCCGTTGGTGTCTGAGCGCTGGCATGGCTGTGGGTGAATCGACAATGGCGGGCGGACCGAGCGATGCCCGGGACAGCGGCGTGACCTCGACGCTGCCCTGGCGCTGGCTGGTGCGCCATCCCAGGCCCGAGGTGGCCAAGGGCCTGTGCTATGGCCGGCTGGATGTGCCTGCGCAGCCGGAAGACACGGAGCGGGCGGCGCAGACCCTGGCGCGACGCCTGCCCGAAGGACTGGTGCTGCGCAGCTCGCCGCGTCAGCGCTGTCAGGCACTGGCCCAGCGGCTGCATGCGCTGCGACCGGACCTGGTGTTGCAGCCGCCGGAGGCCTGGCTGGCCGAGATGGATCTGGGGGACTGGGAAGGCAGGCTGTGGGCTGAATTGCCCGAGGCCGAGCTGACGGCGTGGACCGAGAACTTCGGCCATTACCGGGCCGGCGGTACGGGGGAGTCGGTGGGCGCTTTCCTGGCGCGCATCGAGGCCGGGCTGCGTGCCGAACGGACGCAGACCGATGCCCAGGTCTGGATCACGCATGCGGGGGTGATCAGGGGTATTCACTGGTTGCTGGAGGGGCGCCTTGCATCATCGGGCCTGTCAGGGGAACCGGAAGGATCTTCCGTGATGGAGACCCGGCTGGCCGGTGGCGGTGTCAGGATGGCATCGGCACCTGCTCCTGTTTCAACGGGGGCTTCGGGATCATCGTCTCTCGGCCCGGTGGACGCAGCCATCGCCCAGCGCCTGCCGACGGCGCAGGAGTGGCCCGGTATCGAGATTGCGTTTGGCGAGCCCTGGCCGTTGATGGAGCGCCACCGGCTACGGATCCGGTCGGGCAATCGTTGATGGATTGTCGCTGAGGGACGGCAGCTGGCTGCAGTTCTGGCCGGATGGGCGCGGATGGTTCAGAACAGCATGGGGGCGTTGCGCAGCAGCACGTACACCCCGGTGCCCACGAAGATGCTGAGCAGCGCGTGATGCCAGCGCCATTGCAGTCCCACCGTGACCAGAATGGCGATGAGGGTGGGCCAGGCGCCCACGGTGGGCGCATCCTGCCGGATGAAGCCGACCAGCGTATGGATGAGCAGCAGCGCCAGGATGGCGGCCGGCAGGAAGCGTCCCAGGGCGCGGATGAGGCGGTGGCGGCTGAGCAGGCCGGCGGCCACGAAGGGCAGGGCCCGCAGGGCGAAGGTGACGACGGCCATCACCAGGATGGCGGTGATGGCGCTCCAGCCGGTCAGCATGCGCGATTCTCCGGCTTTTTCCACGACAGGCCGATGCAGGCCACCACCGACAGCGCAATGGCCGCGAGCATGGCCTGATCGGGGAAGAGCGCCCAGCCGAAGGCATAGGCCACGACCGCCGTGACCAGCGGGGCCACCTGGTGGTGGGTGTTCCATTGCGACATCACCAGGATGGCAAACAGCGCCGCCAGACTGAACTCGAAACCCTGCAGCGCCGGCGAGACGCTCATGCCGATGAAGTTGCCGATGCAGCTGCCCAGTATCCACCAGCCGTGGTTGAGCATGGCCACCCCGACGACCTGGCGGGGTGTGGCCTGCGGGGGCAGGGTGGTGATGAGCGAATAGCTCTCGTCGGTCAGTGCCCAGGCCAGGTAGGTACGTGCCCAGCGTCCCTTGGGCAGGCGGTCCAGCACCGACAGGCCGTAGAAGATGTGGCGAAGATTGACCACCAGGGTGGCCACGGCGATGGCCGCCAGCGATTCGCCCGCCGCAAACATGGGTACCGCCATGAACTGTGCGGCGCCGGCATAGACCAGCAGGCTCATGAGCGGCGCCACCCACCAGGCGGCGCCTGCCTGCGCCATGAGAAAGCCGAAAGCGATGCCCAGCGGGATGTAGCCCATGGCCACCGGAACGGACAGCCGAAAGACCGAGAGCGGCGGGGCGGAAGCAGGGGCAGAGTTGGCAGATGCAGCCATGGGCAACGACATGAGGCGGCCCGATGGCCAGAAACGAAAAAAGCCCCGGAGGGGCTTTTTGCGGCTGCCGGCTGCAAGGAAGTGGTAGAGAAGGGTGGACTTGAACCACCGACCTCACGATTATGAGTCGTGCGCTCTAACCAGCTGAGCTACATCTCCACATTCGCTGCAAGGCAAGTTCTGCATTCTACACGGTTTTTGCCGGACTTCAATACCCTGCGTGCAATGTTTGGCGCCAAGGGCATTGGGGGAGCCATCCGGGCCTTGGTCAGGCCCGGGAGGATCTCATGCCCTGGCAACATCCAGCGCCGTGCGGCATGCCCGGGGAGACTTCATGCCCTGGCTGCATCCCGCGCCGCACGGATGGCATCGCGGGTGGCTACGGCCGCCTTTCGTGCCTGGTCCGCAAAGTCGGTGCCCTTGCCGGCGTACAGGATGGCGCGTGACGAGTTGATGACGAGTCCGTACCCGTCGGCATCCAGGCCCGCGCGGACAGTGGCGTTCACATCGCCGCCCTGGGCGCCCACGCCGGGCACCAGCAGCGGTAGCCGGGGGGCCAGGGCCCGCACGCGGGACAGCTCGTCGGGGAAGGTGGCACCCACCACCAGGCCCAGCTCGCCGTTCACGTTCCAAGGGCCGGCCGCCAGCCTGGCAAGGTGTTCATAGAGCTTCTCGGGCTGTGCGCTGGAGGCCGTGTCGGAAGCTGACTGGCGCGGAGACTGCGCTCCAGGGGGTGTCCCGGTCGTATCCCCGGCGGGCAGCACGGACAGGGCCTGCAAGTCGTTGCCGCCCGGATTGCTGGTGCGGCACAGCAGGATCAGCCCGCGGCCGGCCCATTCGAAGTAGGGCTCGATGGAGTCGAAGCCCATGAAGGGCGACAGCGTGAGCGCATCGGCCTTGAAGCGGTCGAAGGCCTCCACGCCGTACTGACGGGCGGTGCTGCCGATGTCGCCGCGCTTGGCGTCCAGGATGACTGGGATGCCGGGGTGCTCAGCGTGGATGTGCGCGATCAGGCCGGCCAGCACGTCTTCAGCCCCCTGGGCGGCGAAGTAGGCGATCTGCGGCTTGAAGGCGCAGACGGTGTCGGCGGTGGCGGCGATGATGTCGCGGCAGAAGCGGTCGATGGCCTCCGGCCCTGTGCCCAGATGGGCGGGGATGCGGGCCGGATCGGGGTCCAGCCCCACGCACAGCATCGAGTCGGCGGCCTGCCAGCGCTGGCGCAGCGTGTGGGTGAAACTCGGGGTCGTGTTCATGGCTGCAGCGGGCCTCTCAGGCGCGGGTCTTCTCGAAGTCCTTCAGGTAATCCACGAGCGCCTGCACGCCTTCCAGCGGCATGGCGTTGTAGATGGAGGCGCGCATGCCGCCCACCGAGCGGTGTCCCTTCAGGTTGGCCAGCCCGCGTTCGGCCGCGCCCTTCAGGAAGGCAGCATCCAGCGCCTCGTCGGCCAGCGTGAACGGCACGTTCATCCACGAGCGGTCCGCCTTGGCCACGGGATTGCGGAAGAAGCTGCTGGCATCCAGCGTGTCGTACAGCAGCCGGGCCTTTTCCTCGTTGCGACGGGCCATCTCGGTCAGGCCGCCCAGCTTCTTCAGCCACTGGAACACCAGCCCGGCCAGGTAGATCGAGTAGGTGGGCGGGGTGTTGATCATCGAGTCGTTCTCGGTCTGCTTGCCATAGTCCAGGATGGACGGCATGGTCTTGCGGGCATGGCCCAGCAGATCTTCGCGGATGATGACCAGCGACAGGCCAGCCGGCCCGATATTCTTCTGGGCGCCGCCGTAGATCATGCCGTAGCGGCGCACGTCCAGCGGGCGCGACAGGATGTGCGACGAGGCATCGGCCACCAGCGGCACGTTGCCCACGTCGGGCGTCTGCTGGAATTCCACACCGCCGATGGTCTCGTTGCCGCAGATGTGGACATAGGCGGCCTTCGGGTCCAGCTGCCAGTTCTCGCGTGCCGGCAGGCGGGCGTAGTTGTCGGCCTTGCTGCTGGCGGCCAGCCGCACGGTGCCGAAGCGCTGGGCTTCCGAATAGGCCTTGCCGGACCAGACGCCGGTGTCGATATAGTCGGCGCTACCGCCTTCGGGCAGCAGGTTCAGCGGCAGGGCAGCAAACTGCAGCGTGGCGCCACCGGCCAGGAACAGCACCTTGTAGTCGGCCGGGATGTCCAGCAGCTCGCGCAGGTCGGCCTCGGCCTGGGTCTGGATGCCCATGTAGTCCTTGCCACGGTGGCTCATCTCCATCACCGACATGCCGGTGCCATGCCAGTCGGGCATTTCGGCGGCAGCCTGGGTCAGCACGGCCTCGGGCAGCACGGCGGGACCGGCACTGAAGTTGAAGAGCTTGCGCATGGGAAGACTCCTGCGGGGCGGAAAACGAAAAGGGATGTCGAAAGGGCACACCCTGACATGGGCGGGCCCTGAAACGGGTGCGCACTATTCTAGTCGCAGCGCCTGCTGCCACCCAGTCCGCGAACGCGGGTGCTTGGTATCGCCATGTCATCGCCATGAAGCGCCTTGTTCCCGCTTTGTTGCTGTTGTCGGCAGGTGGCCTTCATGATGCGTTGTGGGGGGCGTGACCGTGCCGGAGCGGCATCGTCATGCCGATGAACGGCGGGTGGTGAATTGACGCCCTGCGCCGTGATCGGGTGATAATTTGCGCGTTTCATCGAACACCGCGGCTCGATGCCGCCAGGAGAACAGCATGTCGACAGTTTTTGATCGCACGGCCTCGGCCCAGTCCCTGACGGCGCAGGCGCGGCCCCAGACCGGTACGGGACGTGGCGCCCGTCAGGCCGTGGTGGTGGCCGTGGCCGTGGCCCTGCTGGTGGCCGGTTGCGCCGGTATGGATGACACCCAGCGCCGTACGGCCATCGGTACCGGCATCGGTGCGGCCGTGGGCGCCGCCCTGGGCGGCAATACCTCCGGCAGCAAGGGCGTGCGCAACGGCGCGCTGATCGGTGGTGCCATCGCCGGCGTGGGCACCTACATCTGGTCACGCCAGATGGAAGAGCAGAAGCGCGCCATGGAAGAGGCCACCGCCGGCACGGGCGTGCAGGTGACGCAGACGCGCGAGAACCTGCTGCAGCTGGACATCCCCAGCGACATCTCGTTCCGCGTCAACAGCGCGGCCATCCTGCCCAACTTCCAGCCGATCCTGGATCGCTTTGCGCAGACGCTGGTGGCCAATCCGGCCACCACGGTGCAGATCATCGGCCACACCGACAGCACAGGTACCGATGCCATCAACAACCCGCTGTCGGTCAACCGTGCGGCCAGCGCGCGTGACTATCTGGTAGCACGCGGGGTGCAGGTCTCGCGCATCATGATCGATGGCCGTGGCAGCCGTGACCCGATTGCCGACAACAGCACGCCGGCCGGTCGTGCCCAGAACCGCCGGGTGGAAATCTATGTGGGTCAGGCGGCCAGCCCGCAGCAACAGCAGCAGGGCAACGGCCAGTACCAGAACAACGGCAACGGGCAGTACAACCAGAACGGCGGCCAGTACAACAATGGCTACCAGAATGGCCAGCGCAGTACCCTGCAGCAGGGCAGCCAGCGCAACAGCTACCGCAACGGCAGCAGCAGTGGCCAGTGGAGCCAGGACGGCACGTACAACGGCAACGACGGGTATTCGTCGACCATCCAGTGATCGGCCTTTCCCCGGATCCGGCTTTGCCGGTCCGCGTCCGGAAAGGGATGCGGGCTGACAGGGCCGGATTTTTTGTGCCTGTTACCACGGAGGAGACACATGAACAGGGACAGACTTTCCCCCGCAGCCTGGCTGCTGATCCTGCTGGCCGTGGTGTGCCTGCCGCGCATCACCATCGACATCTACCTGCCGTCGCTGCCGGTGATCGGGCAGGCGCTGCAGCTGTCCGAATTCCAGCTGAGCCTGACCATGACGGTGTACATGGCGGGCTATGCGGTGTCGATGCTGGTCTGCGGGCCACTGGCCGACCGCTACGGCCGGCGCCCGGTGCTGATCGGTGGCACGGCGCTTTATCTGGTGGCCACCATCGCCTGTGCCCTGGCAGATTCGGGCGGCATGCTGATTGCGGCCCGGCTTTTGCAGGCGCTGGGGGGATGCTGCGGCACGGTGGTGGGCCGCGTCATCGTGCGGGACCGCTTTCAGAAGGCCGAGCAGGTCTCGTACCTGAGCTGGATGTCGTCCGGCATGGCGCTGTCGCCGGTGGTGGCGCCGCTCATCGGCAGTGTCATCGATGTGGCACTGGGCTGGCGCTGGGTGTTCGTGGTGCTGGCAGTGGTGGCCGCGTGTGTGCTGCTGGCATTGTGTACGGTGGTGCCGGAGACGAAGCCGGGGCGGCACGGACCGGTTCATCCTGCCGGAGAGGATGAGCGCGAGTATCCTGTGCAGCCGGGGCTTCTCCGTCTTTATGGATCTCTGCTGCACGACAGGCATTTCCTGCGCCATTCGCTGATCATCAGCGCCATCTACTGCACCTATTTTCCGTTCGTGGCGGAATCGTCGCTGGTGCTGCAGCGCACGCTGGGGCTGTCGCAGGTGCAGTATGCGGGGGTGTTTGCGCTGACCATCCTCGGATATCTGGGCGGGGCATCGGTGTTCCGGCGCCGCTTCGGTGCCTGGGGGGCCGAAGGGGTCATCGGCCGGGCGTTGCGGCTGAATCTGCTGTTTGCGGTGGTCTGGGCTGCGGCGACGCTGGTGTTTCCGGGGTCGCTGCTGGCCATCGTGCTGCCGATGGTGCCGATCATGCTGTCGGTGGGCATGAGCATCCCGGCCTGCCAGTTTGCGGTGATGCAGCCGCATGCCGGGGCGGTGGGTGCCGTGTCCGGGCTGTTCTTCTTCATCCAGATGGCGGTGACGGCACTGTTCGGCCTGGTGGTGGCTGCCCTGTCCAACGGGAGTCCTGCGCCGATGGTGGGGGTGTCGCTGGTGGCGAGTGTGCTGGCGTGGGGGGCGGCGTGGGCGTTCCCCGCAGGGACGGATGCGCCCCACACCTGAGTGGCTTTCGTGGACCATGAAAACCCTGCTGTCGGGAAAGAGCGGGGCTATACGGCGTGGGTCAGGGAGAAGCCGGGCACAACAGCCAGGCATGATCAGTCAGAATAGGGCCATCAACCAGGGCCCTCTTCATGACTGACAAGACAGCTTCTTCCGCCTCATCTTCCGCCAACCCCCCGCTCGGCATCGGCTTCCTGTACCGCGAACTCTGGCGCTTTGCGGACGGGCGGCGCAGCACGCTGATGTGGGCGGTGCTGCTGCTGATCGGTCGCTCAACACGCTGCAGGCGCAGGGGCTGGCCGGACTTTCGCAGGCAGCGCAGATGGTGGCGCTGGTGTTTCTGGCCACACTGGCCAGCTGGTTGATGCACGGCCCGGGCCGCATTCTGGAGCGCAACGTGGCGCTGGTGGTGCGCCAGCGCGTGTCCACCGACCTGATGGAGCGGCTGTATGCCGCACCGCTGGCCTGGCACGAGACCCAGCATGGCGTGGAGACGGCGCACCGGGTGCAGCAGACCACGCGCGCGCTCTACGACTTTGCGCAGAGCCAGTTCATTTATCTGCAGAGCGTGGTGCGGCTGGTGGGGCCGGTGGTGGCGCTGTGGCTGATCTCGCCCTGGGTGGGCGTGGTGGCCGTGGTGGGCTATCTGGTGCTGGCGGCGATCATCGTGGCCTTCGACAAGGTGATGATGCGTCTGGCGCGTGAAGAGAACGCCGCCGACCGCGAGTACTGGGCCAGCCTGTCCGATGGTCTGGTGAACGTGCTGTCGGTGCTGGCGCTGCGGCTGCAGCGCGGCGTGCTGAAGCTGGTGGAGACACGGCTGGATGCCGTCTTTGCGCCGGTTCGCCGTGCCATCGTCTACAACGAAGGCAAGTGGGCCACGGTTGATCTGCTCAACTGCGTGCTGTGGATCGTCCTGCTGTCGCTCTACGTCTGGCTGTCGATGCAGGGCATGGTGCCGGCCGGGCCGGAGGTGCAGGCTGCCACTGATGCAGCCGCCGGCGCTGCGGGCAGTGCCGCGTCCGCTGCAGACGGTGCGGCTGAAGGCGTACGCATCGGCAACCTGTTCATGGTGTACGAATATGCGCTGCAGGCTGGCAGCGTGATCACCGGCGTGGCGGCGCACTTCCAGTCGCTCACCCGGCAGAAGGTCGACTACACCAGCGGCGACGAGATCCGTGCGCTGCCGCTGCCGGCCGAGCAGGCCGTTGCCGTCGGTGCTCCGGAGGCCGCAGCGATCCCGGAAGACTGGCAGCAGCTGAAGCTGTCTGCCGTGGTGTTCGAGCGCCAGCCTGCCGATCCGTCCAACCCCGAGGCAGTGGGCGGGGCGCTCACCGGCATCGATCTGCAGCTGCAGCGCGGCAAGCGCTATGCGCTGGTGGGTCCCAGCGGTTCGGGCAAGACCACGCTGTTGCGCTTGCTGGCCGGCCTGTATGCGCCGTCGGCGGGGCAGTTGCAGGCGGATGGCCAGAGTCCGCTGCCGGCAGCCGCCGTGGCACCGGCGCTGCGCTCGGTGGCCACGCTGCTGCCGCAGGATGCCGAGCTGTTTGGCGGCACGCTGCGCGAGAACCTGGCCATGGCCGATGCCGCGGGCGGTAATGCCGAAGCGGCTCAGCGGACCGGGGACAGTCACTATGCCCGCGCCCTGGAGACGGCCCAAGCCAGTGCCTTCGTGGCGAAGATGCCGGGCGGGCTGGATGCCAAGGTGACGGCTCGCGGAGGCAACCTGTCGGGCGGCCAGCGTCAGCGGGTGGCCATTGCACGCGCCCTGGTGGCAGCCGAAGCCAGCAGTCTGCTGCTGCTGGACGAGCCGACCTCGGCGCTGGACCCGTCCACCGAGGCGGCGCTGATCGAGTCGTTCTTCGAGGCACGCGCCGATGCCACCATCGTGGCGTCCATCCACCGTCCGTCGCTGCTGCCGAAGTTCGATGCGCTGATCATGGTGGAAGCTGGCCGGGTGGTGGCAACCGGACCGCTGGGCACGATCCACTCCGATTCACCGCAGCTTGCCGCCTTCCTGAAGCAGGGCGAGGAGGCCGCGGCGTCGATGAAACGGAAGGGGTGATGGTCAGAGGCCGGGATGACGCACATGCGCATCCTGCATCGGCATCCGGGTGCGTGGCTGCATCCACCACCGCAAGCACGTTGATGGTGTGGTCGGGGCGGGCGGGAGCACGGCAGTAGAATGGGCGCACACGGCCCACTCCATCCGGGTCCTGCCTTCACGGTTCACACCGTCCGGGCGTCCGGATACCTGGGCGGGCTGCTCCATCATCCCTTTGCAAGGAGAACACGATGATCCAGTTCAAGCTTCCCGACATGACCTGCGGCCACTGCGAAAAGACCGTGCGTGCCACGGTGGCGCAGGTGGATGCGGACGCCAAGG
>QWCO01000967.1_pt1 | contig 12982 bp, 9 predicted proteins | sample 1972611 | NCBI WGS metagenome assembly QWCO01 (sample SAMN09866706, study PRJNA288562) | Human oral metagenome isolate term1_saliva, whole genome shotgun sequencing... | reverse complement strand
CGATACCATTCCTAACACCATGAATGATAACGTAATGCGTGAAAAGTAGAATCATTACTGTCCATAGAACTGGCTTCCATGGGTTGGTAGAGAAGTCTGCAAAATAAGACTTGAAATAATCTGGTGTACCATGCAGATGATTCATTACGGAGGCTACTCCATATTGCAAACACCAACCCGAAACGACAGCGTAATAGCCCGTAATGAGGAAACCAGTGAGCACTCCTAAGTAACCAACCCACTTCCAAGCACTCCCATTAGATAACTTTGTATAGGCTCGTGCCGTATTTGAGGCTGCATGACGACCGATAATGAACTCGCTAATCATACAAGGCAAGCCCAATAACAAGATACAACCAATATAAATAAGAATGAAAGCAGCACCACCATTCTGACCTGCCATATAAGGGAAACGCCATACATTACCCAAACCAACAGCACCGCCTGCAGTGGCAAGAATCATACCTAACTTGCTTCCAAACTTCGCTCTTTTTTGTTCACTCATATAAATTTGATTTGAATATATGCGCAAATTTACAAAAAAATATCTACTTTTGTGTCAAATTAGAAGTAAAATATGAGTATAACACAACACATCTTAACTAAATACCCATTTAGTTGTATTATTGTAATTGGAACTTGGATATTGTGTTTTATGACTATTCCAGAAACGCCACTAAGCTCTGTTCGGTTTATAGATAAGTGGACACATAGTCTTATTTACTTAGTTTTAGGCCTAAGTATAAGCCTCGAATACTTACGCAATACAAAGCAGCCCAGCCCCAAATTCATCATTGTATGGGTCTGGTTGATGCCTATTATCATGGGAGGACTCATTGAAGTTCTTCAATCCTACTGTACGAATGGGAATCGAAGTGGTGAATGGCTCGACTTCTTCGCAGATGCTATTGGCTCGACAATAGCCGTGCTTATCGGTATTCTTCTGGTACGATATCGCGCCAAAGCTTAAATGGATTGCGACGCATCTGGGAATTATAGAAGTGGCGATTACCCGTAACTTCTAAGCCAATAAAGTCTGGCTTATCAAACGATTCATCCTCACTTCCTAACTCCACTTCAGCCAAGACGAGTCCATCATTATCACCATGAAACTCATCTATCTCAAAGGTATGACCTTCAAAAGGTACAAGATAGCGATGCTTATCAATCACACCTGGCTCGCATAAAAGCATTAATTGCTGTGCTTCTTCCAGTGTAATCTCTTTTTCAAACTCATAACGTGATAGCCCACCTGTACGTGATGGACCTTTGATTGTCAGATATCCCTTATCGTCCCTGATACGAACACGAACGGTATTAACAGCTGCAAAATATCCTTGTTGTATGTGACTACAACTACTTGCATGCTTTTTCCAGTCCATATTCTTATGAACTAAGAACTTTCTTTCAATCTCTAATCCACTCATGAGACCCCTATTGTTAATACAATAAGCGACTGTCACGATCTAAGAGATAACAGTCGCGTATCATTTGTGTCCTGTTTACTATTAGCTATTTGATGCTATAATGATTGTAAGAACGCCCAAAGCGACTAAAATCACACTTTCTATTCCTCCGTTGGAAACTCCATCAGATAAGCTTTGATGAAGTCATCAATCTTACCATCCATCACACCATCCACATCAGAAGTCTGATAATTAGTGCGGTGATCCTTCACACGACGGTCATCAAAGACGTAACTACGAATCTGACTACCCCATTCTATCTTCTTCTTACCAGCCTCAATCTTAGCCTGTTCTTCCATGCGTTTCTTCATTGCACGGTCATACAACTGCGACTTCAAGAGCTGCATAGCCTTAGCACGGTTCTTTGGTTGGTCGCGAGTTTCCGTATTTTCAATGAGGATTTCCTCCTGTTCTCCAGTGTCAGGATCTTCATATTGATAGCGCAAACGTACACCTGACTCCACCTTGTTGACGTTCTGTCCACCCGCACCACTCGAACGGAAGGTGTCCCAACTGACGCGAGCAGGGTCAACATATACCTCTATCGTATCATCAACCAATGGCGTAACGAAGACGCTGGCAAAGCTTGTCATACGCTTACCTTGAGCATTGAACGGACTAACACGTACCAAACGATGCACACCATTCTCACTCTTCAAGTAGCCATAAGCATATTCTCCACCCTCAAACTTCATTGTCACACTCTTAATACCAGCCTCATCGCCTTCCTGTATATCAGAGATAGTAACTCTATATCCCTGTGCTTCACCCCAACGCATATACATACGCATCAGCATAGAAGCCCAGTCTTGACTCTCCGTACCGCCCGCTCCTGAGTTAATTTTCATCACACACTCCATCGGGTCTTCCTCCTGACGGAGCATATTCTTAAGCTCTAATCCTTCGATTACCTTAAGAACCTTAGCGTATGCGGTATCAACTTCCTCCTCAGTGACAAGTTCATCTTTATAGAAATCGAACGCCAACTGTACTTCATCAGCCAACGCACGTGCCTTATCATAGTCTTTAACCCATTTCTCGATATCCTTAACTTTCTTCATCTGCTCCTGTGCACGAGCTGGGTCATCCCAAAAATCTGGGGCTTGTGTACGGAGTTGTTCCTCCTCAAACTCTATTCGTTTCTTGTCAATATCAAGATAACGGTGCAACGCTTCAGTGCGTTCTTGGATATCTTTTAGCTGATCTGCTGTTATCATCTTTATTCTTTTATCGTTGGAATGGGGTTAGAAGAACTGGTAGAACGAGTAAGACAATCAAAAATAGCAAGCCGAGTGAAACTATTAAAGCTGATAAAATCCAGCCTAATTCGTCTGAACAACTAACCTGTCTACACGTCAACTCGTCAACTCGTCAACTCATTTACTTCCCTACTCCTCGTACATCTTTTCTATCACATCATGATAGCGGCGGTTTACAACCGAACGCTTTAGCTTCAACGTATTCGTTAGCTCTCCGTTCTCCATTGAGAAATGGTGAGGGAGAAGGGTGAAACGTTTAATCTTCTCGTATGATGCCAAACGCTGCTGTAAGGTTTCGATACGCTCACGCATCATCTCGTTTACACGCTTATCTTGGCATAACTCCTCACGATCTTTGAACTCTATGTGATTCTCTCTTGCCCACTCTTCCAATACAGAATACTCTGGAACAATCAGAGCAGAAACAAACTTACGCTGGTCAGCAATCACTGAAACCTGCTCAATAAACTTATCTACTAACAGCATCGCCTCCACCATCTGTGGTGCAATATACTTACCATTAGAAGTCTTGAAGAGGTCCTTGATACGCTCTTTTAAGAATAACTCACCATCCTTCATATAACCGGCATCACCAGTATGGAAGTAACCATCCTTATCAAATGCTTCTGCATTAGCAGTATCACGACGGAAGTAACCTGGCATAATCGTTGGACCTTTCAGCATTACTTCACCCTCATCGCTAATCTTTATATCAATACCCTCAAGCGGTCTACCCACAGAACCAACGGTATAAGGCTGTCCTACATGGTCACAGGTAACGGTTGCCAAGCTCTCAGTCAAGCCATAACCAACAATCATGTTAATACCGATGCTATGTACAAACTCCTCTACCTCTGGAGAAACATAGGCTCCAGCTGTTGGGAAGAGATGTGGATTTTCCAAGCCTAACTGTTTGCGAACGAGACTCAAAACAGTCTTATTAACAAACTTATACTCCATCTCCAACGTCAAAGGAACACGCTTTCCACGTGCAAGATACTGTATATTGCGCTTTCTTCCAACATTCAAAGCATGATAGAAAAGCTTACGCTGAACGATGCTTGACTTATCCATGCGCTCCTTTACAGCCACATAAACCTTCTCCCAAAAACGAGGTACGGAAGCCATACTTGTTGGATGCGTCTCACGCATACTCTGCTGAATCTCCTTTGGATAAGTATTAACAATCAATTCAGCACCCGCAGCGAGAGACAAACAAGCCCAACCACGCTCGAAGACATGACTGAACGGCAGGAAGTTGATAACACGGTCTTTTTCATTTACAGGCACACTCTTTCTATTGGCATCCATAGCAGCCTGATACATCTTATAAGTCAAGATAACTCCCTTGCTCTCACCTGTAGTACCACTTGTGTAAAGAATATTACAAATATCATCATAGTTTGCCTGCGCCAAACGCTCTTTTACCTCTGCTTCACGTGGGAAACCTTCACCTAACTTTAAGAAGTCTGCGAAATAGATAGAGTTTGGATCGTGCTGACTAAGGCGTACACTTGAGTCGAAGACAATTATACGTTCCAATGTAGGACAAAGGGATTGAATACGACGCGCCTTGTCATATTGTTCCTGTTCGCCAACGAAAAGAAACTTTACATTGGCATCTTGAATCATATACTGTATCTGTTGTTCAGAACTTGTTGCATAGAACGGAATGCTAATCACACGTACTCCGTATGCACCATAATCTGTATAGAGATGATGAATACAGTTTTGTGAGAACACAGCAATAGTCTCTTGTGGCTTCATTCCGAGGTTCAAGAGCGCATTTGACACTTCCTTTACGCGCATTGAGAACTGGTTCCATGACACTGTCTTCCAGTCCAGACTGCCAAAGTTACGGAAAGTGATTGCTGGTTTTGCTCCGTATTTTTTTGCTTGTTCGTGAATAAGAACAGAGAGATGTCCGATTGTCTGCATTGTTTCCTAATTTATCTTCGACCAATCAGCACATATAAAAAAGCCTGAAAGTCTTTTATTCAAATAGCTGATTGTACTTTATTTTCTGCAAATATAAACATTTATCCGCAAAGCAAAAAATAAATTAGATATTAAATTGCAATTTTACCCTTTTGCTTTTCCTCTACCAAACAGAGAAGAACAGGACAATTATTTTCTTTTATAGAACAAAACAAATTCTACGTGAGTACCTATTAGAAAGCTAAAAGTCGACGATAAGAATCCACAATAATATCTTCTATGCAATTTTCATCAATTAGTTGAGTCCATTTACATAACATATTTCGATGTATTTAGTACTCCGCACCATTGGTGTTTACCATCCGCACAATATGTGCGAAGCCTTAGCACGATATGTGCGAAGCATCAACACATCAGCTAAAGATGAGAAGAAAGGGGCATTGTGGATATAATAAAGAAGACTGTAAGATATTGAAAGCTAACCATTAGGAGGAAAAGATTTACCTGACAGCTTCCGAAGAAGGTTTTTCTTCATGATAAAAAACCTTCTTCTTCATGATAAAAAAGAATTATCTTCATGAAAAGAAATATTCCTTCTCATGAAGATAATTTAGTTATAACGTACTTATTAAACTTGGAAAGACGCTAAAACACGAAGCGAATTATCGTCACTTTCAACTCAATAAGCCCACATTATTAATATATAAAGATAGGATGCTTATTAACGCAACCACTGCTCTGGATTCAACTTAGCAGTCTCCTTACGCAACTGGAACTGAAGAATACCCGTCTTACCAACAGTTCCGATGGTCTGTCCTGTACCAACCTTTTGTCCCTTGCTGACACCGACAGAACCCAAATTAGCATAAACAGAGATATAAATACCATGACGAATCATCACGACACTCATACCGCCTGCCATGAAGACACCGCTCACCTCGCCCATAAAGACACTGCGAACAGCACTGCCAGGAGCACCCTTGATATTGATACCATCATTGTTCAAGCGAATATTTGACATACCAGCCACATTGTACTGACCAAAGTGGCTAACTATCTGACCCGACAATGGCATTGGCAATCTACCACGGTTATTGGCAAAGTTACCTGTTATCGCACGGTCGGCAGAACTGAGCATATCATTGTTTTCAGCAGCAGAAGCTCTTGCAGCTTCAGCCTCACGAGCAGCACGTTCACGGTCGGCATCAGCCTTGCGTTCGGCAGCCACACGATTTGCTTCAGCCTCACGCGCCATCTGGTCGGCACGAGCCTTCTCAGCAGCAGCACGAGCCTCAGCCTTTTCTTGTGCAGCCTTAGCAGCAGCTTCCTGCTCTTCTGCCTTACGAATAGCACGCTCACGAGCAGCAGCACGCTCCTTCTGCAAAGCCTCTTGACGTGCCTTTTCTGCAGCAGCTCTGGCTGCAGCAGCACGAGCAGCAGCTTCCTGACGAGCCTTCTCGGCAGCTTCAGCAGCGGCACGAGCGGCAGCCTTTGCCTTTGCTTCACGCTCTTTCGCCTCTGCAATACGGCGCGCATTCTCTCGAGCGGCAGCCTCTGCAGCGGCTTTCTTACGTGCCAATTCTTCTGCACGCTTCTTAGCAGCAGCGGCACGAGCGGCAGCCTGCGCCTTTGCTTCAGCAATAGCACGTTCGCGCGCCTTCTGTATTTCAATCTGAATAAGTCGGTCAATCTGCGCATTCAGAGCCTGCTGCTGTTGACGACGCTGTGCAATAACACCCTGCAACACCTTTTGATCGTTTTGCAAAGAACTTACAACCGTCTGCTGTTCAACACGCTTACGCTCCATCTGAGCATGTACCTGACGGTCTTTATAGAGAAGATTACTCTTATTGACACGTACCTGTTTCAGCTGTGTATGCTTCTCATCTACCTGCATCTGCTTTGCCTTGAGCTGTTCACCCTGCGCACGCTGATAGGCAGCATACTCACGTACGAAACGAAGACGACGATACATCTGGGTTAAGTTCTTTGCGGAGAAGACGAACATCAACTTGTCTTGAATACTACGATGACGTGCCATGTAACGCATAGAACGGATGAAACGAGCACGACGCTCGCCTAACTGTGACTCAAGAGAAGCTAACTGACCTTTCAGAATACTGATATTCGAATCCAATCCTTTGATATCTGTGGCGATTGTATCAATTGTTCTTTGGTGCTGACCGATTTCAGTATCAAGGCGTACAATCTTCTGCAGACGGTCGTCAACGTCCTTCTGCTTTACTTTCATTTCCTCTTCGTGCTCTGAAATCTCTTTTTGCAACTTCAAGTTTTGCTGTTGCAAGCCTTTGATTTCCTCTGTCGTCACGTATGCAGGACCCTTTGCACCCTTCTTACCAACATGAGTGTTGCGTACAGCACCCTTACCACGGACAACTTGCTGACCCTTCACTTGAGGTTGCTGTCCTTTGAGTTGTTGCTGGTGTTGCAACTTATCCTGCTGCTGTTTGCCCTTCGGTTGAGGTTGCGTTTGCAGTTTCTCAACTATTGGCTTCTGACCTTTTACAGGAGTAGCAGGTGCTACAGCGTGGTTGTTATTAATCGCATTTACAGCTTTCTTACCCTTACCTTTTACGGTAGTTTGGGGTTCTACGGATTGAGCCACAGCTGTTTTTTGCTGTTTCCTATGCTTACGTGAATGCTGCGCAGAAACACTCAGCATACACATTATTGACAATATGAATAATAAAGAAAGACGTTTCATTTAAAAGTTCATTAGTTTGCCGAGGATATCCTCTACGCTTACTTTTGTATACTTATCAGATGGTGTGGTAAAAACTTCCCAATCGCTGACATCGCTGAAGCTCTCAAGATCAAAGCTTGCCTTAAGTGTCTTTGCTGGCTTCTGTCCAAACTTTGGTGTATTGATTGTCAACATCTGACTTGCAGGGAAGAGCTTTGAGCCAAACGCTTTAAAGTCATCATAACTCCATGAGAGCTTTGAAGCACCATGTGTATTGCTATTATAAGTAACAGTTGTTAGGACAATCTGATTGCTCTTAGGATTAACTGACCACTTATAATCCATCTTTCCGTCTTTAAGACTTATTAGGGTTGAGCCCTCTGTCTGTGCTTTACTCTCATCAACAGCAAACTGTGAGAGGTCTGCTTCGCTCACCTTTTGTTGACGAGGGATGAACACTTGATTCCAGAAAAGCGACTGGAGTGAATAGAAGTTGATTCCATTATCACGCAAGAATCCTACCTCATCGTAGCTTGCTTTTACATACTGCTTATGGATGCGATCGATGAAGAGGACATAATCCTTTGCAAACTCGATACGTCCCACCTCACTACGAAGAATTGGAATCAGCAACTGTAGACGGATAACCTCATCTTTACGCATACGCAGAATACCTGGTACGGTAATATCTTTATGCCCATCGTTGAGCGTAAAAGTAAGATTTGAAACAAGGTTCTTTTGGTAAAGTGCATTGTCTGCAACACGCTGCATGACAACAACACTCTGCATCTTGCTATCCTTTGTAGCAGGTGCTGTCTGCTGTGCAACCTTGTTATCCTGCACAGGTTTCTGTTGAATCACAGCTTTCTTTGTACCACATGATGCCAACAGCAGGGCAGTCATGCTTACAAGTAATATCTTAGTTTTTTTCATTCTGCTATGTATTTCTTTAGTTCTATCTTCTTTCTCAATGTCGCATTCTCCTTATTCCCTTCGAGAGCTTTCCTCCAGAACTCAAGAGCTTTCTCTATATCGCCTGTCTGTGCATAGATATCACCAGCGTGTTCCTTGACTACGTTGCTCAGTGTAGAGTCATTACGAATCGCTTGTTCGATATATATCTTTGCCTCTTCGTAGCGCTTTTGCTGGAAAAGAATCCATGCGTAGGTGTCAAGATAAGTACTATTATTTGGCTCAGCCTTAATAGTCTTATAGCTCATCTGCTCTGCCTTTGTGAGGTTTTCATTCGCCTCACTAAGGTAATAGGCATAGTTATTCAATGCAGCCACATTGTCTGCTTTCCACTGCAAACAGCTGTCATAGGCTTGAAAAGCTTCTTTATTGAGTCCTTTTTCATGCAGGATATCACCCATGATACCGTAGAAGTCTGACACAATACCGGGATCACTGTCTGGCTTTATCTGCCCAACTCCCTTGCGGAAGGTCTCCAGTGCCGCGTCACCGTCGTGCTTGTGGAACTGAGCCATACCTTGGAAATAATAGAATGCCATCTCATCTGGGTTGTATTCTATGGCTGGTCGACAAATAGCGATGACCTTATCGTAGTCTTGTGTGTCCCAAATATTCTGTATCAATGCTATTCTTGCACGCGAATTATCGGGTTCTACCTCAAGAGCTTGCTCATAAACGCGATTGATAGCAGCCTTTGGTTGCTTGCGAAGTGTCATATATGCGGCTTTAAGCATATAGATATCGGCATCTTCTTGAGGAACAGCTAAGGCTACAGAGAAGAGCCTCATCACCTCAGTACTATCTGGAGTATTATCCTTCTGACTGCTTGTAATGACCTGGCGGAGTAACTCTAACTTCGCTTCCTTTTCTGTTTTTGGCGATTGCAACAGTTCCTGTAGGATTGTTTTTACAGTAGCCTTGTCTCCAATATTATTATAATAATCCATCATGGAAAGCTTGGCAAGCGAGTTATCAGGGTCTTCTTTCAGTACATCACGATACTTTTGAAGTGCTTCCTTCTTCTTTCCATTCTGCAAAAGCCAGTTTCCGAACATCACACGATAGTTGAGATCGAGCGGATGACTGTCAACGAGTGACTTCAATTCATCATACTCCTTGCGCTTTTCCCCCATCTGTTCGTAGAGTTGCATCTTACTAAGTGAAATCTGCTCGCTGGTTCCTTCCAGTGTTTCCAGACGTTCCAAGCATTTAATCATCATCTTGTAATCATTCTGGGAACCGTAGAGTTGATAGAGAATTTGCAGTACGTCAGAACGCGTTTTATTGGATTCATAAAGGCGTTCGAAGGCTTTTATTGCATTAGGATAGTCTTTCTGTGACACATAAAGCTTTCCTAATTTCTCTTGATAAGCTGAGTTTTCGGGGTCAAGACTTGCTGCCTTCTCGAAGTATTCACGTGCCACAGCATCCTTCTTCATATCCACATAAAAAGCAGCTAACTGATAATAAACCTCTGGAGCTTGTGGATTGAGGTCGCGTGCATGGCACAGAAGGTCGAAAGCAGCCGTAAGGTTGCCCATTTCTTGCTGCCGTATCGCCTCAAGGAAGAAGTAGTTATAACTTTGAAGGCTATCCTCTCGATCAGCATGCATCGCCAAAGAGCCGCCCAACAAAGCAAGAGCAAGGAGGGTACGGCGCATCTTTGTGACTTTCAATATAACGTTATTGAACATTTATCGTTTCTTTCTTTGTCTTTACTTCACGCCCGTATGGCCATATCCGCCTTCACCACGTTCGGTTTCATCGAGTTCTTCTACCTCAACAAACTCTGCTTGTTCGTGACGTGCAATGACCATCTGCGCAATGCGTTCACCATCATTGATGGTAAAAGGTTCATCTGAGAAGTTAATGAGCAGTACCATGATTTCACCACGATAGTCGGCATCAATCGTACCAGGAGAGTTGAGAACAGTAAGTCCATGCTTCAAAGCAAGACCGCTACGAGGGCGCACCTGTGCTTCAAAACCTACTGGAAGTGCAATATGAAGACCGGTTGGAATAAGTCTTCTCTCCATGGGTTGCAGTACGATAGGTGCATCGATATTAGCGCGGAGGTCCATCCCCGCACTCTGTGAAGTAGCATAAGCAGGAAGCTGCTGATGCCCTTTATTAATTACTTTTATCTGTATCATTGCCATATAATAAGGTACAAAATTAAGCATTTAAAGCCACATTCATACATTTTATGAAGTAAAAAACTTGTTTTTAGCCAATTTTAATTACTTTTGTGTGTAGCTTTCAAGCCCCCAATAAATCATAAACAGAAATCATCAACACCCAACATTCAACACCCATCACCCAACAACAACACTTTTGTGTATGGCTTTTAAGCCCGTAGCAAGTAATAAATAGAATTCATCAACACCCAACATTCAACACCCATCACCCAACAATCCCGCAATGAACTGGCAACAACTCATATCCAACAAGCGTCTCGGACAGGAAGAGCGTCACGCCCTTCGACACGATGATCGCTCTGAATTTAAGCGTGACAGCGACCGATTGATTTACTCTGCACCGTTCCGACGACTGCAGAACAAGACTCAAGTCTTCCCTCTTCCGGGTAGTGTCTTTGTGCACAACCGCCTAACTCATTCTTTAGAGGTGGCTTCCTTGGGTAAATCTCTGGGTGATGACGTTGCAAGAAGACTCATCGAAATACACCCAGAGTTGCGTGGTACGCTCTTTGAAGAGATTGGAACCATCGTACAAACAGCTTGTTATGCACACGACATGGGTAATCCTCCCTTCGGGCATAGTGGCGAAAAGGCTATGCAGGCATTCTTCACAGAGGGTCCAGGGATTAGCTTGAAGGAGAAAGTTAGCCCTCATTTCTGGGAAGACATCACCCATTTTGAGGGCAATGCCAATGCTTTCCGCTTACTGACCCATCGTTTCTTAGGCCGAAGAGAAGGTGGTTTTGTGATGACTTATAGCACTTTAGCGAGTATCGTAAAGTATCCTTTCAGTTCCACTTATGCCAGCAAACACGGCAAGTTCGGTTTCTTTGCAACGGAAGAAGAAACCTATAAGAAGATTGCTGATGAATTAGGTATCATTCAAAAGGATAGCTCTGAGGCTGGTATCTGTTATGTTCGTCATCCGTTGACCTATCTTATGGAGGCTGCAGACGATATCTGTTACGAGATTATGGATATCGAAGACTCCCACAAACTCAAACTTCTTTCGTTTGAGGAGACTGCCGATTTGCTCCTTGGCTTCTTCGATGAAGAAACCAGAAAGAGCATTAGAAAGCGCATAGAAGAAGAGGGTGTGACCGACCAAAACGAACAAGTCGTTTACTTCCGTGCCTGTGCCGTAGGATTATTGGAGGCAGAATGTGTCAATGTCTTTGTAGAACACGAAGAGGAGATACTCAATGGAACCTTCGAAGGGTCGCTCATCAAGCATATTTCTGAGCTTCCCCGACAGGCTTACAAACACTGTACAGAGGTCTCAGTGGATAGGATTTACCGCAGTAAAGCAGTCCTCGACGTTGAGTTATCAGGCTATAAGATTATGGAAACACTGATGAAAGCTCTCATTGGTGCTGCCGTTGAGCCTGAACACTTCCACAGTCAGCAGCTTATCCGAAGCTTCTCAAGCCAGTATGACATCCAAAGTCCTTGCCTTGAAACACGTATCATGGCAGTCCTCGACTTCATCAGTGGAATGACAGATATCTATGCACTCGACATCTATCAGAAGATAAATGGTATCAGTTTGCCACTGATATAGGAAGCCTCCCCCGACCCCCTCCGAAAGGAGGGGAGGCAAAAAGGGAAAAAGAGGGGGTATAGTTATCACACTATTATCTCATACATACTCGTTTAAAAGGGCTTGAAAAAGAGTTCCAAATGGCAAGATTTGAAGTTGTTTTTAATATGGGAAATCAACATAAAGACAGCCCACAACACATTTGTCTTAACTCCATTTCACTCCTTTAACTCCTTTAACTCCCAAATAGGAACAATGGAAAATCAACATAAAGACACCCACAACACATTTGTCTTAACTCCATTTCACTCCTTCAACTCCTTTAACTCCCAAATAGAAACAATGGAAAATCAATATAAAGACACCCACAACACATTTGTCTTAACTCCATTTCACTCCTTTAACTCCTTTAACTCCAGATTTATCTCCCTCCCTTTCACTCCTTCAACTCCTTTAACTCCTAAAAAGAAACAATGGAAAATCAATATAAAAAGACCTTTCCTGACCTCATGGTAGGAAAGAAGATTATCTACGTTCACGGCTTTATGTCAGCCGGTTCAAGTCATACGGTACAGATACTGAGGGACTATATGCCCGAAGCTACAGTCATTGCGCCCGACCTCCCCATACATCCTGAGGAGGCAATGGAACTATTGCGCAACCTTGTTAATACCGAAAAGCCCGACCTTATTATTGGTACTTCAATGGGAGGTATGTACACCGAGATGCTTTATGGTGTCGACCGTATCTGCGTAAATCCTGCTTTTCAGATGGGAACAACCATCAGCGAGACGAATATGATGGGCAAACAGGTGTTCCAAAATCCACGACAAGATGGCGTACAAGAGGTAATCGTAACCAAAGCATTGGTGAAGGAATATAAAGAAATAACTGAAAAGTGTTTC
>QWCO01000774.1_pt1 | contig 13026 bp, 9 predicted proteins | sample 1972611 | NCBI WGS metagenome assembly QWCO01 (sample SAMN09866706, study PRJNA288562) | Human oral metagenome isolate term1_saliva, whole genome shotgun sequencing... | reverse complement strand
GATTTTATATCCATCCATAGGCAGGTATGGAAGGGACAGGTGTGCCCATACGGCTCGACATTTGTTTTTTTTGCGCGCAAAGCACATCAAGTACTCTTCCAAAGACGCTTTTCAAGAAAAGAATCTGGCATTTGACTGTCTCCAGAGATTCCTAAGAGGGAATTAACTGAATTACCCTAATTTATGACGATGTCGCCTACTTCTTATAGAGAATAAGCCAGTCAAAATGAAGAAAGCAAGCGAACGATGAACAGCATGTATAACCGCTAACCCAAAAACTCGACAAGAGATGTACTGTCAATAAAACTAAAATATCAAAAAAACGGGGCGTGAAAATTCATTTAGATGTTTCACGCCCCACTCCATTATTTATGCTTCTTCAATTCCAGCTTTGGAATTTTAATCTTTTCACCCGCTTTCAACTCTTTAACGTTGCCATTTACAGCCTCGATATAGCATTCCATGCCAGGGCCTAGTGTGCTTCTACTAAGAGAATAGAGCGTTTGCCCCTTGTTAACAGTAACAACTCGGTCGATACCAACTATTTTATAAGCGCCTGTACGTACACGAGCATCTTTCTCATATTGCTTATAATCCAAATCAGCACTCTTGGTTTCCGACTTTCTCTCTAGTCTCGGCACTACTTTCTCAACAGCCCGTTCTGTCGTTTTATTATCAGTTGCAGGTTTGTTATTAGCTTTTTTTTCTTCTGTCTTCTGCTGCTTTTCAGCATTACTCTGTTCTATTCTCGCCACTGTAGCATCCAGGTCGGCTTTTGTTTGCGCATCAATAGCCCTATTAATAGAATCTTCGCGAACCGAGTCGGCCTTTGAAAGAGATTGGCCATTATCACTATTGGCAGCTGTTTTAGAGGTATTCAATAAAGTTTCAAGATGCGATATACGATTATCTTTCAACTGAATTTGGTTGTAGAAATACCATGTAGCAATACCAAACAGAGCCAGCACACCCAAGACTCCAGCCGCAATGAGTCGTTTGCGTCTTGCCCTGCGCTCCTCTTCTTCCCATTCATCTTCAAAATTGGAGTTAGTGTTTTCTTCTTCCTCATCTTCAATGTTACTTTCGGGAGAATTATTGGGTTTTACATCGCTAACTTTTTCCTGAACAACTTCAGTAATGGTTTCTACATTAGCCAATGTTTCTTGCTCGTTATCAGTAATTTCGTCTTCTTCTGGACTGTCTGTCCCATCAAGATCTTCATTATCATTATGAACTTCGTTGCTCAAAACCACTACCTCTTGCGACTCCTTATCTAGCGTTGGCTCTTCATCGTGTGGTTCATTGCTGCTATAAGCATCTGTTTTTGGTGCGTGAACCGTATCAACGAGGTTGCTTACAGTATTTACTTCTTCAATCTCAGCTTTGTTGGTTATAACTTCGGCAACAACTTCAGCACCCTCCTGTATTTTGCTTTCAGGGCTATTTAATGCATCAGCATCATTGTTTACTACAGGTGATGACAAAGTTTGTTCAGTTGCTACAGATTCATTTCTTTCAACCGAAACCTCTGCTTCATCCTTTGTTTGCAAACTATTATCATCGTTGAGTAATCGCAATTGGTCGGTAGTAAGTGTTAATTCACCATTGATCACTGCAGACTCTTGCGCTACACGAGTGCTAGAAACGGGGTAACCATTTAGGGCTGCCAATTGTTCAGATGTAAGCAAGTGGCTCTTTTCAGCAGCTTTAGGCGCAGAGGTTTGAGGTATATTTTCTACTTCGGTCTCGTTGGTGGCCATGACATTAGCAGCCTCGTTCACGGCAGCCTCAATCTTAGAAGGTGGCAACTCTATTGTGATAGGTAGGTCTTCATCATCTGAAATATCCCCCAAAGTAGAGGTATCAAAGTTGGAAGGGTTTTCCAACCAATCCATTCGCTCTAGTTCTTTAATATCAACGCCATCGTTGATAACCACCGTATCAAACTGCGCAAAAGGTTTGTTTACCAAATCTTTCATCGTACTATCAGGCGTAAACGAAATCTTATCACGTCCATCGATAATGATAGGTTCACCAGTATTAACATCAACGCTCTTACGAGCGCTAACGCTCATCACCTTAAAAGTGCCAAGTCCTTTTAGCTTAACAAGTTTATCATTGTTCAATCCCTCATTAAGGGTATCGAACATCATTGTGACAAAAGCCTCTGCATCTTTAAGCGACAGCTTTTTTTTGTTGACAAGAGCCATTGCCAACTCATGAATACCAACCCTATTATTCATCTTCACCACCGTTTTTGAGGCGTTCCTTAATGGAAGCCGTTGGTCTAAAATTCAACACAAGTTTAGGTGGAACCAGCATACGCTGTTGAGTTGCAGGATTCACCACCACACGTTCAAGTCTTTTTTTCACTTCAAACGTGCCGAAGCCAGAAATCGATACGATGTCTCCTTCGTCGAAACGGGCTGCCATTTCGTCGATGATGTTGCGCACTAGGGTTTGGGTTACACTCTGTGTATAGCCCGTTTGTTGTGCTAGTTCGGTTATAAACTCTTTGTTGTTCATTCTATTCTATTTCACCATATAAGTCAAATTCTTCACTGTCTGTGATGCGTACATTGTAGAATTTTCCAACACGCAGACGTACAGTTGCAGGAATTAGTACCTCTGGGTCTACCTCTGGCGAAGCCCATTCAGTTCTTCCTATATAATAGTCGCCTTCTTTTCTGTCGATAATCACTCGTAAAGTTTTCCCCACTTTTTGTGCTTCCACTTCGGCGCTTATTTCTTGTTGCGAGGCCATAAGCTGGTCAAGTCGGCGTTGTTTTACCTCATCTGGCACATTGTCTTCGTAATGTTTTGCGCTGTATGTACCCTCTTCTTCAGAGTAGATAAAAGCCCCCATACGTTCAAATCGTGCCCATTTCACAAACTCGAGCAGTTCGTTAAAGTCGTCTTCTGTTTCACCTGGGAAACCAACCATCAGTGTCGTGCGCAGATGAATGCCAGGTACTTCTTCACGAATTCTACGGATAAGCTCTTCTGTTTGCGCTTTTGTTACATGGCGGTGCATACGAGTGAGCATATTATCCGATATGTGTTGCAGGGCAATATCGATGTATTTGCACACATTAGGTTTGTTTTTGATTACCTCAAGCAAATCTAAAGGGAACTGATTGGGGTAAGCATAATGCAGTCTTATCCAATCTACGCCCTTAATATCGGCCATATCGCTTATCAAACTGGTTATCTGGCGCTGTCCGTTGAGGTCAACCCCATAGTAGGTAAGTTCTTGAGCGATAATTTGAAATTCTTTAACCCCCTGTGAAACAAGACTACGAACCTCTTCAAGAATTTCTTCTTTGGGTCTGCTTACGTGCTTACCCGTAATAAGAGGTATGGCACAATAAGCACAACTGCGGTCGCAACCCTCACTAATCTTTAGATAGGCATAGTGGCGAGGAGTAGTAATGCTTCGCGTTCCATTACAAGAAGCAATAACCCCTTTGCCCAAATCCTTTAACAAGTTTTTATAATTAAACTTGCCATAGAATTTATTCACCTGTGGGATTTCCTGTTCTAACTCCTTTTGATAGCGTTGCGACAAGCATCCCATCACGTAAAGCTGCTTTAATCGCCCCTCTTCTTTGGCTTTCGCAAACTCCAAGATGGTATTGATGCTCTCTTCTTTTGCGCTCTCAATGAAACCACACGTGTTGATAACCACAATTTCTCCCTTGGGATTTTTGCTGTCGTGCACGCAATGGTAGCCGTTGGCTTCAAACTGTTTCATCAACAATTCGCTATCAACGAGGTTTTTAGAACACCCCATTGTTATGATATCTACCTGATTTTTAATCATTCTAATATTTGAATACTTGTTGAAATGTCGCCCATTTCCGCACGAACAACGTGGAGAAAAGTAGCTATAGTCACAGTTGTGACCTAGTTAACAACTGGGCGAAGGAGGCTTAGCGCCCCAGTGATGTCTATATAAGTTTGTGAGCATGTAAAGAGAGGAGTTAATAGCACAACCAAATCTCTGCTATAACATAATAAAGCTCATTATTGTCTGTTAACATATCGGTTAAATCCTAGATATGGTCCAATTTTACACCACTCAGAAGCGAAGGTTATTCGTTAAAAAGCGAGTCGACGAAATGTTTCCGGTTGAATAGTTGCAAATCTTCCATGCCCTCACCCAAGCCAATGTATTTCACAGGCACCTTCAGTTGGTCGCTGATACCAATCACCACACCACCTTTAGCCGTTCCATCTAGTTTTGTAATGGCCAGCGCAGTGATGTTGGTAACAACAGAAAATTGCTTAGCTTGTTCGAAAGCGTTTTGTCCGGTAGAGCCATCAAGCACCAAAAGCACCTCGTTAGGCGCTTCGGGCATCACCTTTTTCATCACGTCTTTAATCTTTTTCAGCTCGTTCATCAAGCCAATCTTATTGTGAAGTCGGCCTGCGGTATCGATGATAACCACATCTGCCCCATTGGCTTTGGCCGAACTCAGTGTGTCGAAAGCCACTGATGCAGGATCGGAACCCATCTGTTGCTTCACCACAGGCACGCCAACTCGTTCACCCCATATACATATTTGCTCTACAGCAGCAGCTCTAAAAGTGTCGGCTGCTCCCAAATATACACTCTTACTGGCTTGCTTAAACTGGTGGGCCAACTTACCAATAGTAGTTGTCTTGCCAACTCCATTTACGCCAACAACAAGAATAACGTAAGGATTTCCTGTTTCAGGTAATTCCCAGTTGTCGTTGTCTTGCGTGTTATTTTCAGATAGAAGCGCAGCAATTTCCTCTTTAAGGATGTTATTAAGTTCGCCAGTCGATACATATTTATCACGAGCAACTCGCTCTTCAATTCTCTCTATGATTTTCAACGTAGTGTCTACGCCCACGTCGGATGTGATAAGTATCTCTTCAAGGTTGTCGAGCACCTCATCATCTACCTTTGATTTTCCGGCTACGGCACGCGTTAACTTGCTGAAAACGCTTTGTTTGGTCTTTTCCAATCCCTTGTCTAGCGTTTCTTTCTTGCTTTTGTTGAAAAATCCGAATATACCCATTTCGTTTATTTTTGATGCAAAGATACTTATTTTTATTTAGATAACCTACATTAGGAGGTGTTTAGTGGCGTATACAATGGCCAATAATCTTAAACAAAACCTTATTATATGCAGTGCAAACAGATAGAATTAGCGCAGAGATTAATCTATAATGGGGTTGAGATTAATATTTTTGTTGCAAAAGTTTGTAGATTTAACGAAAGTATATAATTTTGCAGCAACAACACACAAAAGGTAGAAAACCACCTAATGGGTTGTACCTGTATCTGCTAGACCAGCAGGGCATCTCCCTCGAAGGTCTTTTATCAATAAGACAAAGATAAATAATCGTATATGAAACAAGAAAAAAAAGCTCTGACCCTTAAAACACTTACTAAAAGCAACGTGTGGGGCATCCAGGAAAACGACGTGTTCAGAATGTGGGAAGCGGCAGAAAAAGACGCTGACCTAAAGGATAATGCCCGCCATTACATGGATGTGGTGAAGAGCGCGTTTGATGCAGAAGAGCTAAAAGTTGACCGACCAGAAATAATTAAAAAATATGAAGACCGCGGATTTAAGGTGGGTACAATAAGATTGGATGAAGGCCAAAAGGTTAAGATGGCCATAAAGAAACACCCTATTATGAGGGTTACCGACCTTACTTATGAAAACATACGATACATTTCGGCTGCTAAACTTATCGAAGTGCTAGACAGAAATTTTGGTGGTGGATGGGACTCGTTGTCTCAAAGCGTTAAAGATATCATCGAAAGTGGCTTTGAAGTGAGCACTACTGTTTTGCCAAAGGACCGTTTACACAAAAAAGGTGGCATGTTTGAGAAGAAAACCGAAGACGGATTTGAAGCCCTAGAAATTGAAAAAGGAACTTGGGTTGAAGCCATCTTCGTAAAAGAAAAACCTGAAATAGATAAACTCTCGGCTCGTTTTGACGATGAATTGAGTGGAAGAAAATCGTCGCACGATGACGATGATGATGATGATGACGACCTCGCCGAAGACGATGACCTGAGCGGACAAGACAGTAAATATAAGGACGATGACGATGATGACGACTCTTTCGATGAGGATATACTTACTGAAGAAAGTTATCGCACAACGTTCGAAGAAGATAATGATGAGCTGGGAATGGAAGCAGAAAATATCGAAGAAGATGATGATAGTTTCTAAAGAATAACCCCTCAACTTATAGAAAACGATGCATCCCCTTTGGCGGTTTAACAATAAACGTACTGCCTAAGGGGATGTTTGTTGCTGTATGTCGTGGATTTGAACTTAAGAAAGCTTGTTTTTTGTGTGGTATGTAGCCAATAATTCATTATATTTGCAGCATGAACGATGACAATAAAATATCTGTTGTTATAAACACTTATAACGCTGAACGCCATTTGCAGCAGGTGATTGATGCAGCAAAAGGGTTTGATGAAATTGTTGTGTGCGATATGGAAAGCACAGACAACACGGTGAATATTGCCCAGAACAATGGTTGTCGTGTGGTAACTTTTGAAAAAAGAGATTACAATATAGTTGAACCTGCTCGTCAATTTGCCATTGAAAGTGCAACATTTTCGTGGGTTTTAGTGCTCGATGCTGATGAAATTGTAAGTAAACAACTAACAGCTTATTTGTACGAACACATCTCTAAACCCGATTGTGAAGAAGGTGTGGCCATCCCTCGCAAAAATTATTTCATGGGAAAGTTTATGCATGCCTCTTATCCCGACTATATTTTGCGCTTCTTTAAAAAAGACTTAACCACTTGGCCACCCATTATTCATGCTTCGCCCATTGTAAAAGGTAGGGTTATTCGTTTGCCAAGAAACCGCAAAGACTTAGCATTTGAACATCTTGCAAACGATTCGATTGCCACTCTTAACCATAAAAATAATGTTTATTCTGATAACGAGATTTCTAAGCGGCGTGATAAACACTATGGCATTGGTGCATTGCTGGTTCGCCCTTCTTTTCGATTTATTCGCGCGTATATTCTTAAAGGTGGCTTTAAAGATGGTGTTGCAGGTTTTATCTATGCAGTATGGCAGGGTATTTATCAGTTCACAATTGTGGCTAAGATAATGGAGTATAAGCGCAAACAAAATGATTAGCGGTTAGTTCGTATGGGTTTGTGATAAGAAGGTTGATGCTAGAAATGGTTCACCTATTTTTGTTTGCCAATTATGGTAGTCTATCAAAACTTAAATCGCACAAACAAACCTTTGCGTTTGCTTTAATAATTTCGTATTAATTTTAAAGTCCTTGTACCCCATAAATTGGTATTTTTCTTTATAGTTAGACATTGATTTTTGCTACCATTATTATTCACGCATCATCCTGAGCATTTCCTATCAATGAGTTAGAATCCACTAAACGTATAATTTATTTTGTTTGAGTTGGAGAAAGTGAGAATGGAATAGTTAATTTTGCTTTCCCAATTCTTCAATATTCTTTGCAACCACTCTTTATTTGATGTAAAATAATAAGTATAAAATTTAACATTGTGAGTGCGTTTTTTGCTCACCTACTTCCACTTGCTTGCAAATAATCGATTCTCGCGAAGGTTTGTTAGTGTAAAAATATTTGTGATTTGTGATTGCAGACAAAACGAGTTTTCAATTAAATAATCCCCTCTTTTTTCTAAAATTAGGCTAAATGTAACAAAACGCAAGGCTAACTCATGCAAAATGCAGTGCTAACTCATACAAAACGCAGTGCTAACTCATGCAAAATGCAGTGCTATCTCATGCAAAACGCAAGGCTATCTCATACAAAACGCAAGGCTAAATGCAGCAAAAAGTAGATTGAAAAGTAAACAATGCACTTTTTTGAGAGCATCACGCTTGAGCAAATGATGAAACAATAAGGCTTTTTAAAGTAAAATGTGATATATAAAAGTACTTTTTGACTACTAAAAGAGGTGTTTTGAGCGGTGAAAAAATGAAAGCTGACGACTTTCTAGAAAGGCTAAATGGTACAAAATGCAACTGTAATGCTCAAAAACGGTGTAAAAATAAACGCAGCATGACCTAAAAACAGTAGAAATCGCTGCTATTTAACATTTATTTTTGCTAGAAAGGCTTGCTTTTCAGTGTTTGTTTTGTAAAATATTATAACTAGATTTAACAAAGCATCTTAATAACTTTACACTTAAAAACCTCGATGTTTTTTTTATTCTGCTATCTAGTAACCCTATTTCGCACAACACAAGTTTACCAGACAGCAATGTTTGCGAATATTGTTCACACTTATATGCTTTAATACCAATAAATAGGGATATAGATAGCTTTAACTCGTTGTCGTTTACATACGCTCAATAAGTTCGAACAATGCCCTACCCGACTTCTCCATTGTGAAATTCTCTCGGTGTTGCTGCCTTCCTTCGGCCAATTGCTTAATAACTTCTTCATCACTCAAAGCTTTGTGCATAGCAGCAGCCAATTGTTCAGCATCGCCCACGGGCGTGAGCAAACCAGCTTTGCCCAAATTCAGAATTTCTTTAGGGCCAGTTGGACAATCAGTAGCCACAATGTCTTTGTCTAAAAGCAACGATTCTATTAACGTAGTGGGCAAACCTTCAAACTTAGAACTTTGTACATACAATCTAGATTTACTAATCCAAGGATAAGGATTGGAGCAAAAACCTAAGAAATGAACGTGGTTTGATATGTCAAGCTGTGCAGTTAACTCGCGCAATTGTTGTTCTGATTTTCCCTTTCCGATAATCACTAGTGGCAACTTTTGGTTGTATTTCGAGCGCAAAAGAGCGTACGCCTGCAACAGGGTAGACACATCCTTTTGACTTTCTTCCAGTCTGCTAATGGTTAAAATATATGGGATATCAGATAGCGAGTTTTCTGTTTCTCCCATTGCCTTTTGTGAAAGCTCGTGAAAATTGATGCCATTGTAAATCATTTCAAACTTATTTTGCAAGCTGGGGAACAAGTCTTTAGCTTCTTCAAGCATGGCATAAGAAATGATAACAAACTTATTATAGCATTCAATGGTTTGTTGCATGCGCTTCCTTTTTCGTTCATTTTCTTGCAAAACTTGCTTAATTGAAAAGTGAAAATAACCGATTTTTGGTTTGTTGATGCGCTTAACAAACGAGTGCGAACAACAATCAAAGTCGACAATTACATCAGATTGTTCGGCCAATTGAGCAATCTTCCTCGATATAATATACCTTCTTATTGGATTAAGCAGTGCCTCGTCTAACGCCTTAATATAAAAAGGAATGGGCGAATAGAGTTTCTTTTTCCTCCATTTAGTTAACAGCGAACTGTTAACGAGATGTACAATTCGCACGTTAGAAGGTATGCGATGGCTGTAAACTTCAAGTTTGTCGTAGTTCATACCGATGGCCAACGTAACATCACATTGTGGTTGAGAGGCCATATAAGTAAGGTATTCCACAAGTACAGAGTCGATACCTCCATCGAGAAATCTGCTCAATAAAAACAAAACTCGCTTCTTCTTCATATCAAATACTCATAAAGAGATCTTCAAAATGTTTAAACTTATCATCCGTTAAGCACACTTCTTTATCTTCCATCCAATGCAGTTGGGCATTGTTATAAAACGATGCCATGAGCGAGAATGTACTTTTAGGACCAATGATATATTGGCATTCAGACAACACGTAGAGGTCTTCTGCAGGGTTGCCTTGAGAAAGATAGACCTCGTTGTTGTTCAAAAACTGCTTAAATTTGTCGACCGATAAATTAGAATCATTCGAACAAATAAACACCTGTATTGTTTTATCGGGGTGCATATCAGAAAATTCTTTAATGCGTGTAGCAAACACCTCGTCGCTAAAAAAGTATTTTCCGCCCATAAATCTGGCGTAGTCGCCTCGTCTAATATGTACGCCTAGTTTTATTGTACTATCGCGTTCGACAGTTTCCAGCCATTCCTTCTGCCTCTTAATAACGTTGGGCTTAAATCTAAACAGTTGCTTTATTTCCTCACGATATTTCAAGAACAATTCTGGATGTCTAAATAACCAGTCGTCTAATGCTATGATTTTCTGGGTATTTAGCAAGCGATAATATTCGGAAGGAACATCACATCTGTCGAATTTAAGGCATTTAATTAAATGCGACTTGATGAGAAACTTAGCAATGAGATAAGTAATTGGCCGATAGAGAGCCTGATTGCATAGCTCGAAATATCTGTATTTGTAACAGAAACGCATTGCAACTACTTTTATGCCATGCTCTCTTCCATAAGCATAAGCATGCGCAAATTGCAAGATATTATTGCACATCTGCCCATATCCTTTGACAAATATCATCTTCCTTTGTTATTATTGTTCTATCTGTTTACGTTTTTTTACATCGTCAAGACTTCCAAGGTCAACTCTTCCTGTTTTTTCGTCGTAGCGCAAATTAAACTCTTCACGTGTTCGTTTCCACCGATTATGGCTCCACAGATATAAAGTAGGGTCACGTCTGATGGTTGCTTGCAGTTTTTCAAAATAAAGGTCTGTCAATTCAAAGTCGGTCTTTTCCTTTGGCTTGTCGGTTATTAGTTGCATGTCGCAACGGTAATATCCACGTTTAATACGCGACACATCACAATAGAAAACCACTTGGTTTGTGGCTTTAATTATTTTCTCTGTTCCTGTAAGTACTGGCGTGTCGTGGTTTAGAAAATTAAACCAGTGGTGTATATTGTTCCAAAAAGGCACCTGGTCTGATATATATCCCATTACTATGGGTTGTTTCTGTTGCTGATAGGCCACCACACGGCGAAGAGTTTCGGCCATGGCAATACAACGTGCCCCTTGCTTTTCGCGAACTTTTTTAAACAAGCTATCAAATCGTTTATTCTCTAAGGGGTGATAAATCTGTGTACAAAGCCCCTTATCACTTATCCAATAAGGAAGAGAAGTTATCCATTCCCATTGTCCGTAATGTCCAAGATAGACACCGCACGAACGTTCTTCTTCAATATATTTGTCGATAACATCAGTACCTGTAAACACCAAGTGTCGCATTAGTTGTTGCTTACTCATGGTCATCAGTTTTATAGTTTCTACCAAATAGTCGCAGAACCAGTGGTAGAACCCTTTCTCTATGGCGCGTAATTCATTCTCATTCTTTTCGGGAAACGAACTTGTAATGTTCATTCGGATAACACGACGCCGATATTTCACCACATAATAAGAGATGAAATATAAGAAATCTGACAACACATAAAGTATACAAAATGGCAAAAGTGAAAAGGCAAACCAAACTGTATACAGCAGATAGTAGGCTATAAAACTGAAAACATTCTTCATCGTTAGGGCATCAGTTTATCGTTTTTCATCCTATACATGTATTGCTGTATGATAGCTTTAACCTCGCGCTCCATCTGAGCTTGCTCTTTCACCTTTCCTTTGAGGTTCTTTTTCATCAACACATCGTCAATTGCATACACAGCTTTGGTTTCATTGCCATCAAATTGTAAAACATACCCATACTTCACATATTGGTAAATACCATTAAGGTAGTTCACTGCATAGGTATCGTCCATAGGCGTTGACATTAAGTCGCACCCAAAGGAGAAGAACGGTTTGTTATAATCTAATATCCCAAGTACTGTAGGCAATATATCTATTTGCTGCGCAATACCATCGCGCATACCCGGTTCGATTTCTCCGCTGGGGTCGTAGATAACAATAGGCGAACAAAAACCACCAATGTCTGTCTGATATTGTGCATGGTCGCTCAGGTTGGTGTGGTCGCTGGTAAGTACAAAGATGGTGTTTTTAAACCAAGGCTGTTTGCGAGCGCTCTCAAAAAACTTACCAATAGCCATATCGGTGTACCTGATACACTTGTGCATTATCAAGCCTTCTTCGGGATACACCTTTTTATATTTTTCAGGAATAACATAGGGAGTGTGCGAACTTACGGTGAAGACAGCCGTCATAAAAGGCTCTTTCATCTCGCTCATCTTGGCACAATAGTATTGCAAGAAGGGTTCATCCCATATACCCCAGTGTCCATCAAAATCGGCATCTCCGCCAAAACGCTTGTCAGCAGCGTAGTCTTCACGACCATAATACGCTTCAAAACCAATCTTTTTAGCGAAAGCTAAGAATCCCATGCTACCTCTATTTGCTCCATGAAAGAATGCTGTTTGATAACCTTCTTGACGCAATAAACCAGGTAAACCTGTATAGGTGTTCATAGATTGGGGAGAAAGCACAAATGGTTCTACAAACATAGGGATTCCACAAAGCACCGAAGGCATCCCATCGATGCTCTTTCGCCCGTTGCAATAAGAGTATTGATAGGTGGTACTTTGTTCGATTAGCTTATCCACATAAGGGGTGTAACCTTTGTAGTTGCCACCTTCCAAATCTTTGTTTAGCGCACCGATATATTCTCTTCCAAAGCTTTCAACAATCAGTATCACAACGTTTTTTGCATTAAGCGCATGCAAAGAGTCTGGTTTATGAACGGGGGTAAAAACACTTTCCAACTCTTCTTGCGACTTAAAATATTCGGTAACATGAAATACATCTTTACCAATGGTGCGAATAAGTGAAAAAGGCGTGTTAAGCACTAAAGCGCATTCGGTGGGTCGTTCAACATATTCATTAGCATTGCTGATAGTAATAGGCCTAACAGATTGGTCAAAACCACCTCTACAAGCACAAACTGCAAAAGGCGCAACTGCGGCCAATAACGCTAATTGTAAACCGCTATAAGCCAAGCGTTGCTTAGCGGTAACATATTGAGAAGAGGACACTTGTGGCGTTACGTATAACTTCCACATAAGAAAAATCAATCCTGTGGCCAGTAACACCAAGTACCAGTGCACTAAAAGTTCGCCCCAAAACACATCGGCAAGGTTGTTTTCGTTTTTAAACTCATTGAAAACACCCATTGTGGTGCGCCTAAGTGTATAAGGGAAATAAACAGAATCGCCAAGGTTGATAATCAATGTGAGCGAATTAACCACCACAAACACCCACTTACATAGCTTA
>QWCO01000989.1_pt1 | contig 13074 bp, 10 predicted proteins | sample 1972611 | NCBI WGS metagenome assembly QWCO01 (sample SAMN09866706, study PRJNA288562) | Human oral metagenome isolate term1_saliva, whole genome shotgun sequencing... | reverse complement strand
CGTAAATTCAGTAAACCAATACTTTTGGAAGGGATTTTTAGGAAGTGTGTTTCCCTTTGCAACCTTTGTTGTTTCCTTCTCTGGTTCGTATACAATACCAAGGAATGGACCTAAATAGTTTGCTCCTTTGTTGGGTCGTGCCATAGCCCCATTGCTATGATGTGCAAAGTCTAATCCTGCCTTTACACTCCACTCTTTTGCCACCTTATATTGTCCGTATAGTCCAGCTGTAAAGAATATATTAAGGTGCGAGCCAATATATTCGTTGTCAATATTGTTCTTCTGGTTATATTTTAGCGAAGTATAGCCTACGCCAGTGCCTAAGTAATAGCCCCATTGCCAGTGCTTACTACGATAAAGCGGACGATTAAAAGTGCCATAGAGTGTCAGAAAGTTGCCTAATTTACTGGTGTAGTCTACTGGCTGTGCTTCTCCCCATGGATTGTCTTTATGCATTGTTGTCCCATGGTTGAAGTTATAACGCAGGCCAACAGAGAAGGTTGGGTAGTTATAATCACGTACAAAATCATTCTCTGTTGGTGTGATATTTAGTTGTGCAGCTATGGCATGCGTTTCTTTCGTCTTAGTCCAAATACGTGGCTCCTTGTCCAAACATAAAGTTTGGGCAGGTGTATAATGCACTTCTATACCAGTTCTTGGTATAGCAATAGAATCATACTCTTCTGCAGAAGCAACTGCAGAGAGTAGTAATAATGGTATGAAAAGGAGTTTTCTCACTTGTCTTCAAACGGCATCAGAGCACCTGTATTCTGTAGCCAAGTGTTACTTCCAACATACTGTTTCGAGCATTTTTTAACAAATCCTTTGCTTCAGTGTCTCTTGCTAACTTTCTGAAGTATAGGTTGTAACGTGCTTCTATCTGCCATTGCTTCCATTCGTAGCTGACGCCGATAGGAATAGATACATCGCCTCTATAGATGCTATTCTTTAAATTAATATCTTCTCCATTCCAAGGATACCAACGTACAAGATAGTTCATATTGAGATAGTGCAAGTTAAAGTTATATGGACCATATTCTTGTACAACAGGGTTTCCATAGTCGTCTGTTGTATTAATATTGCGATAGACTCCAGAAGAACCTTGGTGACTATAAAGAAGTTCCGCATCAATTGCAAGGTTATTTGTAAAAAATACTTCAATATAAGCACCTGCAACAGCTCCAACTTTCATTTTCCCATCGATTCCAGATAGGTTTGATAAGTTTAATCCAACTTTTGGGGCTGCATAGATGTCCCAAATTGTATGCTCACCAGTTGGTTTAGTATCTTGAACAATGGCTCCCTTAACGTCTTGGTAGCCTTCTTTAACAACTTCTCCAATACGTTTCGCAGCGTTCTTGTTTATTACCTGAGCCTGTCCGTTTGTCAATGCCCCTAAAAGGATGGCAGCAATCAATATAATCTTTTTCATTTTTTAGGATAACTGATTCTGTTGCAAAGATAGTGATTTTTCTTCAAACCATTGATATCTTGTGGCTTTTTCATACATATAAAGATACAGAATGCTATAAAGGCATAGATAGTATTAAGCCAGAATGACATAAAAACATATTCTTTAATGACATATTTAATACAGGATATGTGGCTGAAGCATTAGGTATGTCATTATGTCTTAGCTTTGTCATTATACGTGCGGGGTATCTCGGTGATTACTCCCCTCCCTTTGGGGAGGGGAGAGGGGGAGGGGTCAGTTGGTGGGTCAAGCCTTGTTTCTCATTCTTTCTTTTTTATATCGTGTGCCTACAATTATTCTATGAATATTCTTTCTTTTCTCATTTTCTTTTCTCATTTTTTTTATTTAATTTTGTACCCATAATAAAGGAAATTAGAACTATTAACAGAATGATTCTGCGAACGAAGCATCTACTGAATTGACCAACACAGTTTTTGTTGTTTAAGTTAACGATTGTTACTGTACCACGTCTATTTGTTTTTTGCCCATTCGTTCTTATGTGGAGTGACCGTGATAGTTGTCAGCCTGCAAGCTATTCATTGTTTGTAGGGAGGAGATGATATTTCTTTTTTCAGCTTTAATCGGTATCTGCGTCTTCTTTGTTTTGTTCTCTTTTCTTTATCTAATCTAAGAATATCTTAATATTATGAATAACCAATGGAAACAAACGAATTGCTGAGCTTAGAAACTTTCCCTAAGAGTTATGAAGCTTGCTTTTTGGAATCTTGTTCTGTAAAAGAGAACTGCCTGCATCATTTATATTTCAAACTACAGCCATCTACCAACACATGGGGAGGAGCTATTTATCCATCTGCACTCTTACCAGAGAACCTTGTGAATGGTTGTTGTAAGAAATTTCAAGACAGAAAGTTAGTCACTTGTTATGCAGGTTTCACCCACTTCTTTGATGAGGTGCGCCGTAAGGACTTACCCACTCTCCGCAATGAGATATATTCTTACTTTCGTGGACGTAGTAATTTCTATCGTTACGGTAATGCTGAGAATGGCTACCTCTTTACGCATCAAATGGCAGAAGACATTAAAGTTATATTCAAAAAATATGGCTACGATGCACCCCGATACGACAGAACGTTTGAGTCTTTGTCTTTTGACTCGGTTAAACTATAAAAGTCTTTTAATTCATTCAAAGTAAACCACTACCCATCTCTATTCAGTAGTTCCGTACACTCTGTCCGAAGGCTTCGGATAATGTGTTCGATTGCTTCGGATTGTTTTATTTGAAATATTATAAAAAACAAGAGAGACAAGTCATCTATTGGTTTACAGTACATGCTCTTATTGTGATGCTCAATTAGAATTCTCTTAAAATAATTCTTTTTGACATATTATAAATTTACAATATAATGTCGGATATATCATCTAATAATAAACGTATAGCAAAAAACACGTTAGCACTATATTTTAGAACGTTTTTTTCATTATTAGTATCTCTTTATACAAGTCGTATTATTTTAAATGAATTAGGTGTAACAGATTATGGTATATATAATGTGGTTGGTGGTTTTGTGGGTATGTTTACAATATTATCTTCATCACTTTCGGGGGCAATCAGTCGTTTTTTAACGTTTGAATTGGGTAAAGGAAATATTGATAAATTAAATAAAATATTTTGTACATCTGTAAATATTCAAATTATATTATCAATCTTAATTGTCATTGTTTCTGAAACTTTTGGTTTATGGTTTTTGACTGAAAAAATGAATATAGATCCAAGTAGAATGTTTGCAGCAAAATGCGTATTCCACACATCAGTTATAGTACTTGTACTCGATCTTATAACTATTCCTTATAATGCAATTATTGTTGCTCATGAACACATGAAAGCATTTGCATATTTGGGAATCACTCATACATTATTAAAATTAGTAATCGTACTCTTATTGCCTTTTTTCTTTTTTGATAAGTTAATAATTTATTCCGTTCTTCTTTTAGTTACCTATGTTATCATACGTATTTTAAATGGGATTTACTGTAAACATCATTTCTCAGAAACAAATTGGCACATTTATATTGATAAGTCTTTAATGAAAGAAATGTTTACCTTTTCTGGTTGGACTTTCATTGGTTCGTCATCTGCAATTTTAAGAGATCAAGGGTCAAATATCTTGCTGAATTTATATGTTGGTCCAGTTATTAATGCTGCTCGTGGTATTGCTGAACAAGTAAATGGGGCCATAAATAGTTTTGCTTCTAACTTTATGACAGCTGTAAACCCACAGATTACAAAATCTTATGCGGCTAATGATAAAGCATATATGTTGGAACTTATCTATAAGAGTGCAAAGTTTTCATTATATCTTTTATTATTTTTATCGTTGCCAATTATAGTAGAGACACCATATATTTTAAAAATATGGCTGAAAGTTGTACCAGAGCACACTGTTTGGTTTGTGAGGTTAATTCTTTTGTATGCCTTATGTGATTCTGCGTCTCGTCCGTTAATTACAGCTATTCTTGCTACTGGTAATATAAAAAATTACCAATTGATAATAGGAGCCTTTCAATTTCTTTGTCTACCTATTTCTTATTTTTTCTTAGAAAGAGGGTTTTACCCAGAAATTACTCTTATAGTTTCTCTTATCCTGAATTTATGTTGCCTTGTTGTACGATTAATTTTATTACGGAGTATGATAGGATTAAGAGTAAGAATTTATATTAAGGAGGTTGTTATCAAAGTTGTTTTAATAGGTATAGTATCTTCGGCTTTACCCATTTATTTGTCTTTTAGATTACCAAATAGTTTTTCATCTTTTATAGTGGTAATAGTTTTAACATTAGTTATAACGTTATTGTCTATATATTGTATAGGCTGCTCTTCGTCAGAGAGGTATACATTAAAAAAAGCATTATTTAAATTATACAAAAACTTATTAGGAAGATAATATGTTGAGGGTTGATAGCAAGAAACATCAGGAATGTTGTGGTTGTACCGCATGTGTTGTATCGTGTCCTTTTGGTGCTATAAAAATGATACCAGATGAAATGGGTTTTAAGTATCCATTAATAGATAATGATTTATGTACAAATTGCGGGAAATGTTTCAGAGATTGTCAATTTATACCATCTTATAAAATCTTTAATGATTTCAAAGAACCACTTGTATATGCTGCTCGATTAAAAGATGAAAAAAAATTATGCCAAAGTCAAAGCGGTGGTGCGTTCGCTGCTGTTGCTGAAACTATACTTGCACAAGGTGGCATAGTTTATGGTGCTTCTTATTCTAAAGATTTTAAAATTAGTCATTGTAAAATCATTAAAAGAGATACACTAAATGCAATAAAAGGATCTAAGTATGTACAAAGCAATTTAGATGGTATTTTTTTAGATGTTATAAACGAGCTGAAAAATGATAACTTGGTTTTATTTTCAGGAGTTCCTTGTCAAATAGAGAATTTAAGAAAACAAACAGAAAGGATTAAAACGGGAAAATTAATCACAGTTGATATATTATGTCATGGTGTGGGAGCTCCTAAGATATGGGAGGATTATTTATACTACCTTGAAACTAAATATTCTTCTCCTTTACAGAAAGTAAATATGAGAGACAAGCTTTTAGGCTGGAAAGGGGGAATAGAAACATATACCTTTAATAATAAGAAAAAAATTATTACAGAGTCTTATCTTTATTTATATTTTTCACATTTAATCCAGAGAGAAAGTTGCTATAATTGTCCTTATACAAATTTAAAGCGAGTGGGTGATATTTCTTTAGGTGATTTTTGGCATTGGGAGAAAACATCTCATCAAGAGTTTAGAGATAACAAGGGTATTTCCTTAATACTTATAAATTCCTCTGTTGGAAAAGAAATTTTTAATAATGCATCAGAACTTTTAGAAGTAATAGCAAGTAACACGGAAGAGTGTATGCAGGAAGTTCTAAGAAAATGTATACAACCTAATGTAAAACGTCAAAATTTTTTAGGCGATTATAAAAAGAAAGGTTTTAAATATGTAGCATATAAGTACGGAAATTTAGGTTATATCTACAAAACAAAAATTTTTATAGCAAAGTTTCTTTCAACTATAAAGAATAAATTATGAAAATCGGGATTATCACTTTTCATTGTGCGCATAACTATGGAGCTGTTTTACAAGCTTATGCTCTAAAAGAATTTTTAAAATCATCGGGTCATTCTGTCAATGTAGTTAATTATAGACCTAGCTATATTGTTAATTCTTTTAGAAAGTTCAATCCGAGATACTGGTTATCACGTAATCCATATAAATGTATTATTCGTTTAATTACAGAATTAATAGTTAAACCAATAAGAATTAGACGCTGGTATGTTTTTGAGAGTTATATGGATGAATATTTAGATTTATATCCCTATAGTAAAGAAAATAATTTTTCTTATTTTGAAACCTTAGTATTAGGAAGTGACCAAATATGGAATCCGAAACTTACAGGTGGTAAGTTTGATGGGGTATATTTTGGAAATAATGCGAAGTGTAATGTTATATCTTATGCAGCGAGTAGTAGATTTGAGTCATTATCACGTGAGCAACAAAACTATTTTTCAATAAATCTCAGCAAATTAAAGAGTATTAGCGTAAGAGAAAGTTCTCTAGCTGATTTATTACAACCTTTGATTAGTCAAGATGTTAATGTCGTAGTTGATCCTACTCTTTTAGCAGGTAGAAAGGTTTTTGATAAAGTTGCAATTTCACCTAAAAAGAAGAAATATCTTCTTTTATATCAAATAGGACAATGGAGTGAATTAAATAAATTAGCAAAAAAAATCGCTAAAAAGTTAAATTTGGACATAATAGAGATATCGTCACATCCTATACAGCCTAGAATAGGGTTAGTTCAGACAGCTTCCCCTAATGAGTTTGTTGGATATTTTAAAAATGCGACTTTTATAGTAACAACATCTTTTCATGGTTTAGCATTTTCTATTATGTATAATAAACAATTCTATTGTTTAAAAAAGAACTCAGATTCGGATTTACGCTTGTTTTCTTTGCTTGATAAATTAGACTTGCAAGGCCGTTTTTTAGAATTAGGAGAGGTTCCTGATTATGGCTTTATAGATTATAATAATGTGAATCAAAAATTAGAGAAAGTTAGAAAAAAGTCTATGGAATATTTGCAAAAAGCAATCTGTTCAAATTAGATAAATTGCATATAATTATTATGTAAATATAAACATTCTGTCAAGTAATTTATTTTTGTAATATATTAAATATTGGGTTTCTGATGACAATAAGCTTTATTATTCCTATTTATAATAGTGAGTTGTATTTAAATAAATGTATTGAGAGCATTTATAACTCTTCTTTATCAGAGAAAGATATTGAAGTTTTTTTGGTAGATGATAGTTCTACCGATGATAGTGTTAAAGTTGCAAAAAACCTATCACTGCAATATAAGAATATAACTGTAATTGAACAAAATAATCAAAATAATTATGGAGCAAGTGTGGCACGTAATATAGGGTTAGATAAAGCAAAAGGAGATTATATTTGGTTTATAGATAGTGATGATTATTTAGATTCAGCTTTAGTAGGTAAAATTAAAGAAGATATTATTAAAAATAATTATCCAGATGTTTTTGCTATTCAATTAAAACTCATTGATGGTAAAACAATGCGTATAGAGTGTTCGCAACCAAATGTTAAGCATAATGTGGTTCTAAAAGGACGTGATGCAATTTTAAGTGGATATCAGCCTTCGTCTGTATGTGCTATAATTTGCAAAAGAAATCTTCTGGATAATAATAATTTAAAATTTTACGAAGGTATTTCACATGAAGATGTTGAGTTTTCTATGCGGGCGGTGGCCTTAGCTCAAAGTGTTTATTTCTCGGATTATCTGGCATATATCTATAAAATGCATACAGGTTCTGTATCTAAATCAAGAACTATGGAACGACAGTATTTTTATATCATTGGTGATATGTATGTAGCATTATCTCTTCAAAAGTTTGCTAAAACACTTGATGATTTAGAACTTCAAAATCATATATTAAGGTGGAGTAATAATATTTTATTAAATCTTGCTTTATCTGTAAAACGTAGCAATAACCCTTTGATGGATAAAAACTTCAAGAAAAAAGTTTTCATTGACATGAATAAGCATGGTGCCTTTCCCCTTAAAGGCCCTTTTACTTCGTGGAAAATATGGCTTTTAAGTAAACTTGTTAATCTTAGTTGTAATGTCTCATAAATGTTAAATTAAAATAGAACAATCACTAAAAATTATTCGTTGGAATATACTTTGGATAAAGTTAGTTCGTAAGTAGACAAATGAATTCTATTTTTGAATTAATAATTTTTATTGGAAAGTATATGTAATATTTGTCTTTTTTTACATAGTATTTTCAGTATATGGTCGCTAAATTAATAAGTATTAGGCAGTCTAACATTGAATTACTTAGAATACTATCAATGTTCTTTGTGCTTATTGGACATATCAATGGGTTGATTATAGGTCTTCCTAATAAAGAATTTTTCATTTTAGATTTGTCATCTTCTTTTCTAAGGGTCCTTATTCAAGGAATATCTGTTGTAGGGGTTAATATTTTTGTCCTTATTTCAGGTTGGTTTGGTATAAAGGCATCTTTAAAAGGTGGAAGTGCTTTTATTTTTCAATTTTTATTCTTAATATGGGCTGTTTACTTTCTGGAAATAGTTACTGGTATAACAATATTTGATTTTCAAGGTTTAAAAAATAGCCTAGGATTAACCGGTGAATACTGGTTTGTTATGGCATACTTAGGTTTGTATATATTGACACCTGTATTAAATGCTTATGTGGAACAAGCAAGCAAAGAGCAGTTTAGGTGGTTATTAATAAGTTTTTATAGTTTTCAATGTTATTATTGTTGGCTTTCGGGATTTACAAATTATTTTGAGGGCTATAGTATTGTCTTTTTTTGTGGATTGTATCTAACTGCTAGGTATATAAAATTATATCCTATACCCTTTTTATATAATAATAGTTTTAAACTTTATGTGATAATTTCGACAGTTATTTCGATATTTGCTTCTATCGGAATCTATTTTTTCGATAGTGCAGTACGAATGTTACGTTATGATAACCCTTTAGTGATAATATCTTCTATATCTTTATTGCTGTCTTTTACTAAGCTCAGTTTTCAAAATAAATATATAAATATAATTGCTAAATCAAGTTTTTCAGTTTATATTATTCATTTCAATCCATATATATTCCCCTTTTTTCGAGATATAGTAAGTAGAATAGGGAGCCAGTATTCTAACTTGTCTCTTGTGTTTGTACTTTTCTTTTTTATGGTTGTTGTTTTTCTAATATGTGTTTTAATAGACCAGATAAGAATTTGTACGTGGAATTTCTTAAATTATATAATTAAAAAAACAGATTTCTGAAATAAAGTATGTTTGTGTATTTTCTTATATTAATAGTAGCTTTTGTGTATTATGTATTAGCACATGAGACAAATAAAAGTAACTCCCCATTGCTATTAGGTGTATTTTTTCTGTATTGCGCCTTATTTATTGGCTTAGGAGACATGATTGGTGGCTATGATAGATACATCTATGGAGAAATGTTTGATTCTATAGCTGATGCTACGGATTCTGGTAGGGATTATTCTAGGTTATTATTCCTTGTAAATGGTCGTGAATACGGTTATTTTTTATGGGAAATTCTTGTATCTCAGTTGACGGCTAATCGTTATATCTTTATCTTGTTTAGTTCGTTATTAATGTATTTCCTATATTATAAAGCTTTTCGAAAGTATATTGATGATTATCCGTTAGCTGCTATTATTTTTTTAGGTCTATTCTTCTATTTCTCTATTACTTATATGCGTCAGGCACTTGCTGTCGGTATTGCGTGGCAGGGAATTAAGTATATATATGAAAGGAAAGCTATTAAATTTTTCCTTATAGTAGCTTTAGCATACTCGTTTCATAATTCTGCATTAGTGTTTGCTGTAGCTTATTTTATCCCAATTAAGAAATATTCAAAAAAAACTATTTTATGTTTTTTGATATTGTGTATTCTTGTTGGATTGAGTCCTATTCCGACAATGCTGATTGCTAGTGCTGGAGATACGCAAGGAATGGCTGAAAGAACTGGAAAGTATCAAGATGATATGAGTGGTTTCAGAATCGAATATATAATAGAAGCTATTTTCTTTATTTGGTTTTTCTTTAAAAATTATGCTTTCTTTGATAACAAGCATAAGAAGCATCTCATCTTTTTAAATCTTTCAATTATTTTCTGTGGTATTTTATTGGTGTTTATACGGTTTGGACAAGGAGGTCGTTTTGGATGGTATTTTTTCTTTGGTCTAATCTATACTCTAACGACTCTTGCCTCACAAAGTCGACTCTTTACTTTTAATAAGCCAGTTGTCATGCTTTTATCAATACTTTTATATGTTAGAATTACGTTCTTATGGGCTTTTAATCTTACTCCATATAAAACTTTCTTAACAGATGGTATTCCAAGCGGTGAATTATGGATTTATGAAATGTATGAATACGATTATAACTATACAAATGATAAGTTTATAAGACCAATATTTAGAATTCCGACAAATTAAAATAATATATTTTCAATATTTCATCAGAAGATTGTGTGATTTTATGAAAATAGTTTTTATATCAAATATGACACCCTATAAGGAAAACTACAAGGGCACTTCGGCTCTTCCTTATCATATGATGCTTCATAGGAATTCATCATGGGTTAAAAATGAACTTAATTTAAGTGAGAATGATAATATAGATATAGATGTCTATTCTTTTAATTTAAATAATCTGCCTTTTGATAAGATTAAGGAGTCTGAGAATAATTTGAATGTTCGTATTCATATTATGCCTATACCACAATGGTTTAGAAGAATGATATCTTTACATCTATTGTCTTTACGTATATTTCTAAAATACCCTATACATTACTATTTGAAGTTATCTAGGAAATATATTGATGAAATTAAAGCTAAACAGCCAGATGGAATATGGATATATGGAGAGGAAATGTCAAATGTTTCTTCTAAATTTCCAGATTTTCCTAAAGTACATACAACAGTAGATTGCACGTCTCTTTATTATTATCGACTTCTTCATTCAGATGTTAAATTAAATATATTTCAGAAAGTAAAAACATACATTAATTTTAAGAAGTTTTTTAGGCTGGAGAAGAATTATCCTATCACAAATATTAAGTATCATCTAGTAGGTGAGGGTGACAGAAATTTTCTAGTAGACCATGCTCCAAAAGTAAACGCCTTTTTTATAAGACATCCTCATTACGAGATAAGTAAAAAAATGAGTTTAGAAGCCTTGGCACAAAGAAAGTTTAATAAGCCTATAAGAGTGTTGATAGCAGGACAAAATAATATCTATATGAGGACTGATATCCATAAAATCATCACTTTATTATGTGATAAAGACAATAAGGAGATTAATGATTTTATAAGAAGTTACACTCTAACGTTTTTAGGTAAAGGATGGGAAAATTATGTTTCTTTATTAAAATCTTCTGGTTGGGATGTTTATCATAAAATATTTGTAGAAGACTATATTGGTGAAGTCTCAAAACATGATATTCAGTTGACTCCTATTGATATTGGAACAGGAACTAAAGGAAAAGTGTTAGATGCATTAGCTAATGGGTTGCTTGTTATAGGTTCTGGTTATGCAATAGAGAATATTGCAGTAGAAAATCAGTGTAGTTGCCTAGAGTATCACAAGGCTTCGGACGTCTTGAACTTTTTAAAGGATATCCCTACTAATCTTTCTAAATACGAGGGTATGGCAAGATGTGGATATAACAATGTCTTAAAATATCATGGGAGAGAGAGAGTTGCAAGAGATTTTTTCAAACTGTTTATGTAATTATTTTCTTACATCTTTGGGTTTTATTTATGAATAAATCTTTAATTACAATTTTCACTCCAACATTCAATCGAGCAGAATTCCTGCCTAAAGTTTATTATTCTCTGAAGAATCAGGAATATAAGGAATTTGAATGGGTAATTGTCGATGATGGTTCTAGTGATAATACAGAAACTGTCATTAATAGTTTTATTCAAGATCAAGCAATAGTTATTCACTATATTAAGCAGCCAAATGGTGGAAAGCATAAGGCTATTAACACAGGAGTTAGTGTTGCTACAGGAGATCTTTTTTTGATACTCGATAGTGACGATACTCTTCCCAAGGATTCCTTATTAAATATAAATCAGCATTATGTAGACATTAAAGATAACTCTTCTATAGGCGGTGTATGTGGCTTAATGGCTCATCATGACGGAACAATTATAGGAGATAGGAAGATTAGTTCTTCGATGAATCTCAGTTCAATAGAGATGCGCTATAAATATGGTTTTGTGGGGGATGTTTGTGAAGTTTTTAAAACAGATGTTTTACGGGAGTTTCCTTTCCCAGAGATTGAAAACGAGAAATTTTGCCCGGAAGCTTTAGTTTGGAATAGGATTGCTACAAAATATAAACTTCACTATTTCAATGAAGTTATTTATTATCGAGATTATCTTGATGACGGATTAACATCTAAGATTGTACGAATCAGGATGAATAGTCCTATTGCCTCTATGATATGTTATGCAGAATTAAATCAACTCGATATTCCGTTTAAGGATAAATTCAAGGCTGCTATTAACTATTGGAGATTTCGTTTGTGTTATAATGGAAGTGGTAGTTATCCGAAGTTGTCTGGACTATGGAATGCTATTGCGCCTTTAGGATGGTTGATGCATTTGAATGATATACGTGTAAATAAAAGATAGTTATGAGGATTCTATAATTCATTACACCTTGATATGTATGTGTTAAACTGGGATGTTAGTCATATATTTGGCTCCAAGCATACTAACACTGAAAATGCTATATGATAATATGGCTTTTCTGGAGCAGAGATATCATTGCTATTGCGTATTTTTTTCGGTTTTGCTGTCATTCTTGTCACTTGAGAATAAAGCATAATCTGTTGAAACTCAACTCCCTATGATGAAATGTTAAAAGTGACAGCAAATAGTTTTTAAACTTATTGTGGTATTCTTATTTGGAATACGATTAAAACAGGATTATTATTGTAGAATAAACGCAGCTGATAATGAGAATATTACAAGTCATTACATCCTTGGATATGGGTGGGGCAGAAACGTTGGTAGTTAATTTGATACCAAGGTTGCAGGCTTTGGGGAATACTGTGGATTTATGTATCTTTAATGGAAAAGAAACACCATTGACCCATAGATTGAAGAAAGAGAGTCCACAGACAAAGGTATATGCGTTAGGACATGGGGTTTATAATCCGCTCTATATATTAAAGCTAATAAAGATAATAAGGAATTATGATATTGTTCATACGCATAATTCTTCACCACAGCTATTTGTTGCAATCGCCAGTTTATTTAGTCACACGAATCTTGTTTCTACGGAACATAATACTTCTAATCGGAAACGAAATTGGATGTGGTACCGCCCGGTAGAAAGTTGGATGTATGGCAGGGATAATCATGTAATATGTATTAGTAAGATTGCAGAAGACAAACTAAGAGAATATATGGGGGGGGAATGGCTTGTCAAATCATCAAATAAGTACAAGTCAATTACCACAATAA
>QWCO01003385.1_pt1 | contig 13096 bp, 9 predicted proteins | sample 1972611 | NCBI WGS metagenome assembly QWCO01 (sample SAMN09866706, study PRJNA288562) | Human oral metagenome isolate term1_saliva, whole genome shotgun sequencing... | reverse complement strand
AGGTGTTGCAGAAAATGGATGTATATGGATTCCACAAACGATGAAAGAACGTGCTATTTGTTTTATTTCCGAAGAATTAGTTATCTTACTTGATAGAAAAAACATTGTAAACAATATGCACGAAGCCTATAAACGTATAGAAATAAATAGCTACGGATATGGTGTTTTTATTTCAGGACCAAGTAAGACAGCTGATATAGAACAAGCATTGGTAATGGGTGCTCAAGCAGCTCGAGGAGTCACAGTAATACTTATTGACTAAAAAGAATTATAATTACTATCTGTTCACTCTTTATGTATCAAACAGAATTAAGGCTAAACTTTCAATGATATAAGTTTAGCCTTTCTGTTTAAACACACGAACTCTTTAAATATATTATTCTAATCATCTTTTTCGTATATGGTGAAAAAAAGATACCTAGAGTGTAAAATGGTTCTTGAACCACAAGATTTTGTGAAAATGCGAGTTTAGCTTTTAGTAGCACTCTTTCAACATTTGGCATAATAGTTTAATTATCTTACTATGTAAAACTTAAAAATCCCTCTTCGATTTTATGTAATGTATCTCCACTTATCGTAAGACCAAGTAAACGAATTGTGCGCTGCCGAAACTCTGTCTGATGTAAAAGGTATTTTGCTAAAGGTAAAATATCATCTTTAGTTTTCAATATTTTATTTGTTGTAATACTTCTTGTTATCTGATTCTTAGCATCCCATTTTATTTTCAAAGATAATGTACGTCCTTCGAATTTACTTTTATTAATTCTTTCAACTAACTCTATAACAATATGATAAAGAGCTATTATAACTTTGGAATCTGTATTTAAATCTTCCAAAAAAGTTTGCTCACATCCTACTGATTTACGTTCACGAAAAGGCTCAACTGGACGTTGATCTATTCCATGAGCAAAGTCAAAAAGTACAGAGCCCATTTTTCCAAAAACTTGTTCTAAATGAGATTTGGAAACTTTACGCAGGTGTTCTCCTTTGTATATCCCCATTTTATGCATTGTATCTGCTGTTTTAGGACCAATCCCCCAAAACTTCCTTATTGGTAATTCAGCTATAAAATCCAACGCTTTATCAGGATGTACGATGAAAATACCATTCGGTTTACGATAGTCAGAGGCTATTTTCGCCAATAATTTGTTATAACTTACTCCTGCAGAAGCTGTTAAATGAGTCTCACGAAATATATCTTCTTTCACTTTTTTAGCTATATCAACTGCTAATTCTATTCCAACCTTATTATGCGTTACATCAAGAAAAGCTTCATCTAAGGAAATTGGCTCCACCAAGTTTGTATATCTATGGAAAATTCGATGAATTTGTTGTGATACTTGTTTATATTTTTGAAAATGTGGTTCAACTATCACAAGATGAGGACATCTCATTTTTGCTTGTGATAATGGCATTGCAGAACGAACTCCATACTTTCGTGCTTCATAACTTGCTGTAGTTACGACACTACGTGGGTGATCATGACACACCACTAATGGTAAGCCTTTTAACGCTGGATTATCTCTTTGTTCTACTGAAGCAAAGAAAGCGTCCATATCTATATGGATTATTTTACGCAATGTTAGGTCTTTTCTTGTGCAAAGATACACAAAAAACAAAAGTATTTAAGAAAAAAACATTATCTTTGCAACAAATTTCGAAAAATGGAGTTTATATATAGGTAGACATAAAAAAATAATTGTCCGCTTCTGAACTTACCCATCAAAGTGCGGTATTCAGAAGAAAATCTATTAAAACCATAATAAGAGCCGACGAACAATGAGTAAAGCAAAACTAACCGATGCCATGGGTAGCATTCAACGAGGCATAAAAAGAGCCTTGGATTTTACAATGGCTGTATTTGGATTAATATTGCTTTCACCCATCTTCGCAATCATTTCTGTTTTAATGAAATGCCAAGGGAATGGTCCCATATTCTTTCGTCAAACACGTATTGGATATAAAGGAAAACCATTTGTCATACTTAAATTCCGCACCATGAGTAGCATTGTGGAAGAAAATAAACCGCAACTGATGGCAAAAACGAATTGTAAGAATTCTACCCCATTGGAGCGATTTCTTAGAGAACACCATCTTGATGAGCTTCCGCAATTATGGAATGTATTGATTGGCGATATGTCATTAGTAGGTCCTCGACCTGAACGTAAATACTTTATTGATAAAATAATGGAGCATACTGACCTTTATCCTGTTGTTTATAAGATGAGACCAGGATTAACTTCAGAAGCCACACTTTACAATGGGTATACAGACACAATGGAAAAGATGTTAAAACGTCTCGAAATGGATATCAATTATTTTGAGAGACGTTCGCTTTGGCTTGACTTCAAAATTATCATTAAAACATTTTTTACTTCTTGTTATCCTAAGTACGTTAAGTATTTATGCACAATCTGGTATGACCGATACACAGGTCATGGAGTTTGTTGTAAAAGAGCATAACAAGGGTACATCACAGGCACAGATTGTAACGAAATTGATGCAAAATGGTGTAGATATAGCTCAAATTAGAAGAGTTAGAGATTCATACGAGAAAATGAAAAAGGGCAACTCTTCATTGGGCAACGCATCAGATAAAGAAAGTAATACAGAGAGAAGTAGAAAGAATAATGGACAGCAACGTCCAGGAATGGATAAAAAAAAGGTTGCTGATAAAACATTGCAAGATTACGAGGACTCTGAGAATGAAGCAAATAGATTTTCTAACAAAAGATTAGAATCTGAGTCTAACTACCAAAACACATACGATGAAGATGATAAAGATTTCCTTTTAATACAGGAGGAAATGAATGATTGGATGCCACAAGATACTGCAGCAATGTATAAAAATCTTGTAAAACAACTAAAGAAAAAGAAGAAAAAAGTTTGGGGACGTGATATTTTCAACAATAAGAACTTATCATTTGAGCCTAATATGAATATGGCTCTCCCAGAAAACTATAGACTGGGACCTGGTGATGCTGTTTTTGTTGATATTTATGGTGCGTCGCAAAAGTCGTATGAAACAACTGTTGCACCAGATGGAATTGTTACTTTAGATGGTTTTGGACCTATTCAAGTAAGTGGTCTCACTATCAAACAAGCTAATGAAAGAATCAAAGCGAGACTTGGAAAACGTTATAGTAATTCTAAAATTAGACTTTCTGTAGGACAAACACACACTATTATGGTGAACGTTGTAGGTGAGGTAAAAGCACCCGGAACTTACACTTTATCAGCTTTCACAACTGTATTTAACGCATTGTACATGGCTGGTGGTATTACCGATCTCGGAACACTTCGTAATATTAAAGTTTACAGACAAGGACGTCTTATCAGCACTGTCGATATATACGACTTTTTGAAACGCGGAAAATTAACAGGCAATGTAAGATTAGCAGATAATGACGTTATTGCTGTTGATGCTTACGAGGTGCTTGTAAATGTTAGCGGTAAAGTAAAGCGACCAATGTATTACGAAATGAAGCGTAATGAGAGTCTTGATGCACTTATTAACTATGCAGGTGGCTTTGCAGGTGACGCTTATACAAAATCTGTTCGTGTAAGAAGAAAAACAGGCCGCCAATATTCTATATAAAATGTGAACGAGTTTGATATGAGTCGCTTTAAGCTTTCTGATGAAGACTCTATCAGCGTTGATTCTGTTATTCCAAGATATGAAAATATGGTGGAAATAAAGGGAGCGGTATTTCGTCCTGGTATGTATGAAGTAGGCGGGCAGATAAACTCTGTACGCAATTTGGTAGAAGCAGCAGAAGGACTTACAGAAGTTGCTTTTGGACCTCATGCAGTTATGCATCGTATGAAGGCAGACCGCACATTAGAAGTTATTTCGGTAGATGTGGAAGGTATTTTGCTTGGCAGGGTTGCTGATATACCTTTACAAAACGAAGATGTCCTATTTGTTCCGACGCGAACTGATGTTCAAGAAGAGCAGACTATATCTATTTATGGGGAGATACAATATCCTGGAAGATATAAATATGCTGACAATGAAACACTTGAAGACTTTATTCTACAAGCTGGAGGATTAAAACAAACAGCATCTACTGTAAGAGTTGATGTTTCAAGAAGAATTATGAACCCGCAAGCTACTACTTCTGACTCTATTATTGCACAAAGTTTCACATTCAGCTTGAAAGATGGTTTTGTCATTGATGGTCAACCCGGATTTATACTTGCACCTTTCGACCAAGTTTTTGTACGGAAGAGCCCTGGCACAACAAGACAACAGAATGTAAGTATTGAAGGGGAAGTTCTATTTGAAGGAAGTTATTCGCTTACAGGAAGAAATACACGCCTATCAGATATCTTCAAGGCTGCAGGTGGTGCAACAGATATGGCTTATATACAAGGAGCAAGATTAGAACGCAGACCTAATAAGATAGAGAAAATGCGCATGGAAGCTGTTTATAAAATGCAAATGGAACAAGAGAACAAGAGTTTCCTTGATCTTGCTGCTAAAAGTTCAAATGCAGCTGGTATTCTTCAAGCTTCACAGCAAACTCAAGATTCTCTGATGAAGAAGTTCCAAATTCCTGAAACCTATCCTGTAGGTATTGAGTTAGATAAAGCTTTAGCAGCACCAGGAAGTGATGCCGATCTAATTCTACGAGAAGGCGATCGTATTATCATTCCACAATACAATGGTACTGTAAAAATCAATGGTGCAGTTATGTATCCAAATTCTGTAAGCTATCGTGAAGGCAAAAATGTAGCTTACTACATTGACCAAGCGGGTGGATTCTCTTCTGATGCAAAGAAAAGTCGTAGCTACATACTATATATGAATGGTACACTTGCAAAAGTAGGACATAATGCAAAAGTCCGACCTGGCTGTGAAATCATTGTTCCTAGCAAATCTCGAGCTAGAATGAGCCTTGCTGAACTTATGACTATCGGAACAAGTACGTCAAGTATGGCAGCTGTATTGGCTACACTTGCAAACATCTTGAAATAAAGATAAATACAGAATGAGTAAAAATAACGATGAAAAAAATATAAACTTCGCGCAAGCACGTCTTTAAAAGGCGTGCTTGAATGCGGATTTATTACAATACATTTAAATAAATCATTTGGTTTAATACTATTATATTAAAGCTTCAAGCTAATGGAAAACGAAGAGAATGTAAAACAAATAGATTTACGATTGGTGTTAAAAAGAATTGGAGAACATAAAAAACTATTCTTTATAGTATTGCCAATTGTTATTGCGTTATCAACTTATATCATTCTTTGTGTGCCAAGAACATACACAAGTGAAACTGCTATGGCTCCAGAAGCAAGCTCTATGGCAGATGTTAGTGCTTTAGGCGATATAGCGTCTTCATTTGGCTTTGATTTACCAACGGGAAAAAGTACTGATGCTATCTCTCCTTTGTTGTATCCAGACTTAATGAATGATAATGGTTTTGCTACAAAGCTATTCGATGTGAATGTACAAACTATTGATAAAAAAATCAATACGACTTACTATGACTATCTAAAGCACCATACAAAACTAACATGGTGGGAGAAAACCTATTTATGGGCGGTACAAAAAGTATCTCCTAAGGATACTGCAAACTTTGCTCCTGAGAAATTCAATCCTTACCAATTGTCAAAGATTGACAATGACATAGTTAAGGGAATGAGAGACAATATAAAAATTAGTACTGATAAGAAAACAGGTATTATAAGTATTGCTACTGTAGCTCAAGATCCAATGGTAGCAAAGATTCTTGCAGATGCCACTAGAGCTCAACTTCAGGAATATATTATTGAATATAGAACTAAGAAATTAAAAAACGATGTAGAGCATTATCAAAGTCTTGTAAACCAAGTCAACTAAAAGCTGCTGATGCAAAGTTACAAGAACGCACTCCTGTTTTTACAACTATCCAAGGAGCAGAAGTACCTGTAAAACCTTCGGGACCTAAAAGAATGTTATTTGTGCTCGAAATGTTTATATCTGCGTTTATTATTTTGTCAGTTTACGTAATAAGGGATATACTGCATTAACTTTAATATGCCCGATATAAAAGAATCAGCAAAAACCAAAAATATAGCATCGAACACACTATTTTTGTTTGTTCGTATGTTGGTTATTACATTTCTAAACCTTTATATTGTACGTATTATCATCAAAGGGTTGGGAGTTGAAGATTATGGAATTTTCAACACGATAGCAGGTGTAGTAACAGTTGCTTCTTTTTTAACAGGTGTACTTTCACTTTCAGTTCAAAGATTTTTCTCTTTTTATATTGGGAAAAACGATATTCAAAAACAAACTGAGATTTATTCTTCGTGTATTAACATCATTGCAATACTTTCTATTCTCATTATCCTACTATTTGAGACGATTGGATTGTGGTTCGTTAATACTCAATTAGTAATTCCAGCTGCAAGAATGACAGCTGTTATGTGGTTATATCAATTTACCATATTTACTTTTATTTTTTCCTTGTTTCAAATTCCATATACTGCAGCTATCTTTGCTCACGAAGATATAGGCGTCTATGCTATTGTATCTACCATCGAATGTTTACTTAGATTAGGTGCAGCCATACTAATTGGAATGTTTATGATAGATAACCTTTCTTTTTATGGAATGTGCTTGTTGATTAGCAGTTTCATTATCTTCATAATATACATATTATATGGAAAAGCGCATTACAAAGAATGTCATTATCGCAAAACAACAGACCGAAAGTTATATAAAGAATTACTTTCTTTTTCTGGTTGGACACTCTTTGGCAATGTTGCTAATATTGGAATGCAACAAGGAAATATTATTTTACTGAATATATTTTTTGGAGCAACTATAAATGCTGCTTTTGGTGTAGCTTTACAAATCAATAATGCGTTTGGAGCATTATGTAATAGTATTATTATTCCTTTACGTCCAGCAATGATAAAGGCTTATGCAGAGGAAAATTTCGGTTACCTTAACAAACTATTTTCTGTTGGTAACAAACTTATACTTTACGCACTTTTAGCTATTGGAATACCAATTATTTTAGAAATGCCCAATATTTTAAATTGGTGGCTGAATATTACAGATGAGAGCTTTATTTTATTTGCGCGCCTTATCATTATTTATATAGTTTGCCTTTCGATGAATAATCCGATTACAGCAATTATTCAAGCAACAGGTAAAGTTAAAGAATACCACCTAAAAGTAGAAAGTATTACTCTACTATGCTTACCTATTTCGTGGCTTTTCTTCACATTCCATTTGCCTTCTTATTTTGCCCTAATTTCTATGATTGCTGTATCAGTAGTCGCACATACTATAAGATTGTTTTGTCTACGCAAATATTATCGTAGTTTCTCTATAAATTCTTATGTTACAACTTTATTACTTCCAGGAATCACAATATTGATACTTGGAGTTGGGAGTAGTCACCTACTACAACAAAATATTGATAGCAATTTTCTACGAGTACTTTTTATTTTCCTTTACTCCCCTACTTTCTTTATAGTATCTGCTTTACTATTAGGAACGAATAAATCGGAAAAGAAGGTTATATATAGTTATGTTCATTCGTTTATCTATGCTGTCTTTTCCATTATGACGATTAACGATGATTCTATTCCACAATTTACAAACTACAAGCCTTTAACACTCTTCCCATATATATACTTGTACACAATGATGATGATTGCGCTTACACCTGTTATCTATCATCACGTACACCAGACTGACAACATTGAATATCCGCATTCAAATTTTTTACGAATCATTGCAACTCTTATTATTGTCGTTGCTATATTGAATTTGCCAGGTATCATTTCTGACTTCCAAAACGGATTAATGTCAATCTTTACAGATGCTCAAGCTGGTAGAGATGCCTATTTGGAGCAAATAGATAATGCGTCAAACGCTGGTGGAGCCATTCGCAATATACCTGCAATTCTCTTTAATTCTTTTTCTGATATTAGTATATTCCTATTATTTTACTTTTTGACGATGAGCAAGAAAAACTATAAAATTATTTATGGTTTGCTATTTGCCAATATCATTAATTTGGTTATGCCTATTATGCGAGGGCAACGAAGTGGAGTTGCTTTAGCTTTTCTGACAATAATATGCGGATATTTTTTGTTTAAGCAATACCTTTCAAAAAGAATTAATAAGTTTATAAAGAAAGTAGGAATTGTTTTCATTGTTGTCATTACGTTGCCTGTGGCTGCTATAACCATAAGTCGTTTTGGCACAGAGAAAGGAGGAATTGCAGCTTTCATCAATTGGTATATCGGACAAGGAAATATATATTTTAATAATTACGGTTTAGACGACAATGGAATTAGATACGGAGATAGAACCCTCAATCTTTTCAAACGGTTAGTCGATTCTAAAACTTCAATGAATTATGTTGAACGTCGAGAAATTTATTCACATCTAAAAATAAACGACGAAGCCTTTTCTACATTCGTTGGAGATTTTACCATAGACTTTGGACCTTTTTTTGCAGTCGTAATATTTTTAGTGTTCAATTTCCTTGTTATTTCTGCTTTCCAAAGGAATAAGACTACAAATAGTAAGATAAAGATACATCAGCTGTTACTCTTATATTTTGTAGTTTGCATTAACATACAAGGTGGAATGTACTTGTTCGCGTACTCAGACACTGGGAATCTAAAGATTATAGTACTCGCCCTACTCTATTATTATTTGAAATATCACGAAGCATTGCTGGAAAAGTTTCCGCTTAAAAAAGAAAATAAATAATGAAAGCAAGAGTCATAGCATATTATTTACCACAGTTTCACCCTATTCCAGAAAATGATGAGGCATGGGGTGTCGGTTTTACTGAATGGACAAATGTTGCACGAGCGAAACCTCTATTCAGAGGACATTATCAACCACATATTCCTGCAGACCTTGGCTTCTACGACTTGCGTCTACCAGAAGTTAGAGAACAACAAGCTGTATTTGCAAGAGAATGTGGCATCGAAGGTTTTTGCTATTATCATTATTGGATGGGAAATGGTAAATTACTACTTCAGCGTCCTTTCCAAGAAATATTGAAATCAGGTAAGCCAGACTTTCCTTTTTGCCTTTGTTGGGCAAACCATGAATGGACAACAAAAACTTGGCACAAAGATGGAAAGAACAAAGTAATTGCTCCGATGGAATATGGTGGAGAGAAAGATTATACTGAACATTTTAATTATGTACTTCCAGCATTTAAAGACAGGAGATATATTACAATAGATGAAAAACCTGTTTTCGTAATATATGATCCCTATCACTTTAAAGATGTAAGTATCTTTATGGAGATATGGAGAAAGTTGGCAAAAGAGAATGGATTACCTGGAGTATATTTTGTTGCTCAAATAGCTAACACATCAACTATTAAACGCAATTCAGATGGAACTTTAGCTCGTGTCATTCCTAATTTAAAGAATAGCAAGGAAGTATATAACAATATTCTTGCCTTAGGGTTTGATGGCATCAATTCTTATGGTAAATCGAGAGGAGAAATGTGCTATCAAGGCAAAACGATGCGTATAGCTAAACAAGTTATACATAAAAAACTTCCATTCTTGCCATCGCTTAAATTAGATTATTCAAAAGTTGTAAGCAATTTCTTTGCTCCTGAAGATAAATGGGACAATGTATATCCTATGATTATACCTGGTTGGGACAGAACACCACGTGCAGGAAATAGCGAAGGAATATATATCAATTCAACACCAGAGAATTTCAAAAAACATATCGAACAAGCTTTAAATATAATAGAATCCAAACCGCAAGAGCATAAAATTCTATTCTTGAAATCTTGGAATGAATGGGGAGAAGGCAATTATGTTGAGCCGGATTTAAAGTATGGTCATGCTTATTTAAATGCTATTAAGGAGAACATATTATGAAAAAACACTATGCATTTTTGTAGACCATAACTAAAGCTCTTGAGAAAGGAAGATGAAAGGGAATATGAGAGTGTGATAGTGTTTTTATTAAATCTATAAATAAGAGGTATGAAATTAGGATTATTATTACCAACGAACGTTTTTTTCTGTCCGTATGTCAGAAACTATACAGATATATTAGACGAAAACAATATTCAATATGATATAATATATGCTGATAAAAGAGGACTTAAAGAAAAAGCCGCTCACAGGTTTAGCAGAAAGATTGGAGACAACGCCCATCAAATAACTAGACTATTGTACTATTTAGAATATTCATATTTTTTACGGAGAGTTATCAAAAAAGAACAATACGACAAGCTCATTGTCTTCGGTCCTCAAATAGCAATCTTCTTGAAACCTTTTCTTAAAAAGCATTACAAGAACAAATTTATATTAGATTATCGTGATCTTTCTATCGAACAGAAATTTAAGGGAACATATAATGAACTGATGAAACTTTCAGCATTACATGTTGTCTCATCGCCAGGGTTTATAAAATGTCTACCCAATGCCTGTTCATCTATCTTAAGTCATAATTTTGATATAAACACTTTGAAACGAGCCATCAATGATCATAACCCATCATACGAATTGGATAAAGGACAAATTGAAGTCCTCACAATAGGTGGTATTAGAAACTACGAGCAAAATGCTGCTATCATTGAGGCATTAGGAGACAAGGAAGGTTTTCTGGTAACTTTCGCAGGAAATGGTATAGATGCCCATAAATTAGAAGAGTTCACAAAAGAACGAGGATATAAGAATGTTGCATTCTCTGGATATTATGATAAAAAAGATGAGCCTTCAATTATCCAAAAGAGTACAATGATTAATATTTTTTTCCCAAGGATACTCTCTCACGATACTGCTATGGCAAATCGTTTCTATCATTCTGTCTTCTTCCGAAAACCAATGATAACGACTGCCGATACTATTCAAGGCGAATATACCAAGAATTACAAATTAGGTTTAGCGATTACTAATACAGATAATCTTGCAGAAGAAATAACAACATACTTAAATACTTTCGACAAAGAGGAATACGAAGAAAACAGAAAGAAAATTCTTAAAGATTTCTATTCTGACTACAAGTTGTTTGAAGAAAAAGTATTAGCCTTCTGTAAGCGCTAAATATATTATGGGCTATTATGAAAACAAATAAGATAAATAAAAAAAGTGATTTCAAGGTAATCGATATTTTCACTCTGTTTAGTGATGGAGTTAGCTTTGAAGATTTTCTTTCTTACTTAAATAATCATGGTGGAATTGATGCTGTTAGCGAAAGAGGAACGAGCGCCTTTTTAGAATGTATTATCAACTATAATAATGTAATGGTTGACTTTCCTTTTGCAAATGGGTATGCAAAACGACTAATAGAATTAGGTGCAGATATAAACAAACCGGATATAAATGGGCATGTTGCACTCCATTACTGCATTACTTCTAAGAACTATGAAATGTTCAATTATCTATTGTCCAATCCCAATATCAATATTCAGGTTGAGCCTCCTTTGCTTGGATATGCTTTAGCACACGATATCGATTATACTCCAAATATCATTAAACTTCTTGATTTAGGCTTAGACCCATTTAAAAAAGGAACATTGTTCTCACCTTATCAGGTTTTAGTAGGTATTGATAATGGGAGTATTAAAATAGGAAATCAGACAAAAGATGTTAAGCCAATATTGAACCATATAAGAGAATTATACGGAGACAGAACTGAATAAAAGCTTATCAACAGCAACTATATCGAATTAACTCAATTTTAATAGGATCTCTAAAACTTAAATTCGAATATTTTATAAAAGTATTTTAAGGCTATTAGAAACGTATTAGAATAGATATGGTTCTCTCTGCAAGCACGCGCATCTTCTTTCAGTAATAGCTTATGACTACTTACTCCACTTGTGCTCGCACCACCCATACGCATTGTTACCATATCTTTCTGAATATATTTATAACTTATGCGATGTTTCTTAAACAGACGTACCATCATTTCAAAGTCTGCCCCAATTTTATAGTCAAGACTATAGTTTCCTGCTTGTTCGTAAACAGAACGCCGAACATAGAAAGAAGGGTGAGCAGGCATAAAGCCAAATCTTAACAATGTTGGACGGAATATTTTAGAAGAATAGTATCGGGCAACTTTGTGCGGTTGTCCATCGCGTATAAAATGAATATCGCCATAAACGGCATCTACCTTACTTGTTCTAAAGGCATTTGCATAGGTAGACAACACATCGTTGCTTGTGTAATAGTCATCAGAATTTAAAATACCAATGATATCACCCGTAGCCATTTGTATGCCTTTATTCATTGCATCATATATACCACGATCACTTTCAGATACCCAACGAAGTCTACCATTAAATCTTGAAGCATTTGCTTTTACAATATCCAAGGTAGCATCAGATGAACCACCATCTATCACTAAATATTCTATATTAGGATAGTCTTGGCTCAATACAGAATCTATTGTATCGGCAATTGTTGCTTCGCTATTATAGGTAGCTGTAATAATTGATATTTTCATTCTTATAGTTCTCGGTCATACCTATGTTAATAACGTTCAAACTTAAAAAATATTTTAGTTTTATCCACTAATTTTGCATTATACACAATAAAAGTAAGAAAAATGTGTTATGTTACTAAATCTGTAAGGAAATTTTTTAATCGACTATGAATATATACGTATATATCGTTATTAGTTTTATTGCTTTTAGCCTAAGCACCGTTTGCGGATTCCTTTTCATCCCCCGCATTCTGAACTTCTGCAAAAAAAGAAACTTATACGATATTCCTGATTCCAGAAAAGTACACAAGCGAGCTATTCCTCGCTTGGGTGGAGTTTCATTTCTACCCAGCATGCTAGCAGCTACTATTGTTGCACTTCTTGTTTGGTCATTTGCTTATAATGGACAAAAAATAGAGATTAGTCCGTGGACTATCTTTTTTGCTGTCGGTTTGGTAGTTATCTACACTACAGGACTGATTGACGATATTTTTGGTGTAAAAGCCAAAAAGAAATTCATTATACAGATTTTTGTATCATCTCTACTACCTATTTCTTGGCTTTATATCAATAACCTTTATGGTTTCTGTGGAATTTACGAAATTCCGTTTTGGGTAGGAGCACCGCTGACAGTATTTATATTGGTTTTTATTATGAATG
>QWCO01000763.1_pt1 | contig 13154 bp, 9 predicted proteins | sample 1972611 | NCBI WGS metagenome assembly QWCO01 (sample SAMN09866706, study PRJNA288562) | Human oral metagenome isolate term1_saliva, whole genome shotgun sequencing... | reverse complement strand
TGAAAAAAGCAGTCGTAAAAGTTGGCGGTAAACAATTTATCGTTAGCGAAAAAGAGACCCTTCTGGTGGACCTCCTCCCGCAAGGAACAAAAGAGCTCGAACTTGACGCTTTGATGCTTATTGATGGCGACAAAGTGGAAGTTGGAACTCCTATTGTAAAAGGCGTGAAGGTTTCCGCAAAAGTTGTTGACGAACTTGTTAAGGGCGAAAAAATCCGCGTGATCCGCTATAAAGCTAAAAAGCGTGTTCACAAAGAAAACGGACATCGTCAAAAATACACTAAAATCGAAATTACTTCGATTAAATAATAAAAAGGCGGCCAGCCATTTCGAAACAGTTCCCCACTCAGGAGCTGTTTTATTTTTGCGACATAACAATTATTTTTATAAAACAACCCAACAATCATTCAAAACATAAAAATAAACCCCGTTTTCGCGAGGTTTATTTATTTTTTTGAAACTATTTTTTCTCTGTTTTATGAGATTTTTTAGCTTCGTGAGTTTTCGCCGTTTTATGTTCAGCAACATGAACTGCTTTTTTCGAAAGATCAGCTGTTACTTTTTTCATTTCTTCACGACTTCGGTACCAGTAGGCAACCGCACCAGTAATTGCCATAATTGCAATCACCATCATTGCAGCTTCAGCGGGTCCAGTGTGTGGAAGTTCAGTTGGAACTTCTGCACAATTCGGATCGTTGGATGCAAGATTTTCAAGACCTTTAATTTTACATTTATCAGAACAGTTTGGGTCGTTTTTCTTCAAATTCCCTTTTCCAGGAATTCCACAAAATTCTTTTTGCTCTTGTGGTGTACAATTTTTTTGAACAGTTACAGTTGCTTTATCGCTTTTTCCACCGTTTTCGGTTAAAACTTGCGCAGTATTTGTAAGTGTGTTATTTCCACAAACTAATTTCGAAGGATCGATTTTTGCGCGGAAAGTTAACGTCACAAAACTGCCAATTGCATTTCGTCCGATATTTATACCAGATGTTGCAACGTTATCGCTCAAAGTTTTACCAGCAGGATCTGAAGCACTCACAACTCGAGTTGTTCCAGGAACCAGAACTAATCCAGCAGGAAGCAAATCTTTAATATTCACATTATCATGATCGATTGTTCCAGTGTTTTTGTAAGTGATTTTAAACTCAACCTGATCATTTAAACCAATATTTTGATTTTTCGAAAATACATTTGTGCCAGCCTTTGAAACAGTTTTTGTTGTTTCGAAATCTGAAAAATCTGCTTTAAATCGATAAGTAATTACGCCTGAATATTGATCACAACCTGGCAAAATTCCATTCAAACTATCATAACCAAGATTTGTTCCAGCGCCGAAAAGATTTTCGCCACTCAAGTTTTGACCATTTATAGCACCTTTTGTTGTGATTTTTGCTGAACCTTGAACGTATCGCAAAACAACATTTTGTGAAGGTGAATGAATTACAGCCTCATCCCAAACTTTTTGTGGTCGCGAGTTTCGAGCCGAAATTTCTGCCCGAACAAAACCTTTTTGACCTTTTCCAAGTTTCGAAGGAACGATTGTGTTAAGTTTTGCATCTAACGCAATTCCGCGGAAGCTGTTTTCTCGTGAATTGAGGGAGCTTTTTGCATTATTGTGGTAATAGATATAAACTTCATATTCTTGACCAGGAACAATGTTAATTTCATCGACAAAGTTTCCAGTTCCAGCTTGACGGATTCGAACGAAATTTCGCTCGTCACCAACCGTTGGATTGTTTGTGATTGAGTTAAATGTTACGTAGTCGGCAGGATTTTCGGCAGAAAAAGTTTTTCTTTCTGGACCATGAGCAAAAGCACTTCCGCTCAAAGCCACCCCTGCGATGAGGGTCGCAATTATCGCAACCCCCAAGCCTTGTAATTTATTTTTTACTAACATTTTTTACCTTTTTATATATTATTGTCCATTATTTGGATTTTGTGCAGCTGAAGCATTGTAACTTTCCTGTGCTGCTAGAATATCATCGTAGCTCACAAACTCACCACCAATATTTACGGTTTTATTTTGAGCCTGTTCAGCCTCACGAGATTTAGCTTCAGCTTCAGCTTGAGCCTGTAATAACTGCTCGGCATCGCGAGCATTACTTTCTGTCGTATGCTCACCACCCGTATATTCAACTGGCTGTTCAGCTATTTTCGAAACATCGATAGATTCATCAACGCCGTTTGCCCGAATTTCAGCAGTTGCCGTTCCAGGTGCTACGGTAGGGTTGATATTATTTTTTCGTTCCTCTTCAGTAGCCTCAGTCCTTAATTCACCCGCATCCATTTTAGTAACCGCACCGTCTACATTATAAATCGACTGATCCGTTTTAAATTTTGTATCGTCGTGAGTTTCCGGTGGAGTGTTTGGTGGAGTTTCCGGTGGAGTGTTTGGTGGAGTTTCCGGTGGAGTGTTTGGTGGAGTTTCCGGTGGAGTGTTTGGTGGAGTTTCCGGTGGAGTGTTTGGTGTTGGAGTTGGTGGAGTATAAACATTTTCGAATGGAATCTCTGGCGTCGTCCAAGTGTTTGGAATTTCAACCGTTTTCTTCATCACTAACTGTTTACATTGGTCACGAATCATAATCTGCTGACCATTGCCAAGCTCAATAACTCGAGCTGTTCCGCCAAATGCACCTTCAGCATGCGCATAATCTTTATTTCCATTCACATATAGCGAATAATAATCACCCGTCAAAGTTTCATTACCAACAACTTTTGCATCTTTCATATATTTAGAATATGCATCATTCAACTTTTCGAAAGCCGTCTGATCGCCACTTCGAGCAGCATCAACCAAAGCATCAACATCGTAGTTCGAAATTCCCAAAAGATTTTGAGAAGCTTCACTATCGTTAACAAAGAATTGTCCCATAAATTCAATGTTATCTTCGTTATGAGATTCGAGCATCGTTTTTTGATATTCTTCATTCGAAAGCTCTGAAGTATTTGTTCCGATGGAATATTTGTTCTCTTTTTGATCAACCTTGTTATAGTCGTCATTTTCAGAATCATATTTTCCGTTATTAAAGTTCTTTTCAGATTCAACGGATTGACTATTAGCTTCAAAATTTGCAAAATTACTTAACGTATCCGCATGTGCACTTCCTGCAAATGTTTGAGTTGCAACCGGAGTACGGTCTCCAGCTTTGACGCTATTTGTAGCTTGCCGCCCAACACCAAAAATTGTCATTCCGAGCATTCCAAGCGCACCCCATTTCATCACTTTTTTACCGATATAGTTTCGAATCTTCTGAAATCGACCAGCTTTAGCTTCGATATCAACATCTTGATCAACAACATTTTTTGCCTGATCGGCTCGATTTTGTTCGCCAACTTCAAGATGAAATTTTTGCATCCGTTCAAGCATTGCTTCATTTTCTTCGTTTAATTCATCTTTTTGAATTAATTCCGAACGAACTTGTCGGCGGAATCGCGCCAATTCTTCAGCACTTGCGCCTTTCGAAAATAGCTCATAGAATTTATTCTCAGCATCTGAAAGTTCAGCTACTTCTGGTTTTTGATTTTCTACATCATCACTATTATTTAGTGATTCGTTTTTTATACTATCGTCCGGATTTGATTTTTTATCCTCAGGTTCCGCCATCGCATTTTCCCAAATTGTATCAAGAACCTTTTGTCGATATTCTGGTTTTTTCGAATATTCCCAGATGAATCGATCTTCAAGCTTATTTTTTAAACCGTCAAAATTTACGCCGTTTTTTGAAAAATCGTTTGAAGCTTCAATCAATTGCTGACGATATTTATTTTTAGCTTCTTCATTTTCCGCATTTTGAATCATTTTAGCTAACGAATTCATTTTTTGAATTTCTGAACTCGCTCCCATAGCTTGATCCATTTCTTCCTTCGAAAGAGTAGAAATTTCATAAGGCTGTTCGACTTCAACTCGATTCTCACCGTTTTCCATTTGGCGATAATGCTCGTCTCGTTGCATAATTTCATTAAAAGCAACTTTGTCGCCTCTATGAATTGCATCACGAACAGATTTGTCGAATTTTTTAGCGCCTTGTCTTAGCGCTTCTTCACGCTGTTTGACAGCATCCGCCTCTGATTTTACTTGCTGCTTTTGATTTATCTCATCTTGAAGAGTATCCCAAGAGCCGTAAGTATCTTCGAAAGACTTGCCGGTATCTGGCGCGGAATTAAAAGTATTCCCGTTTTTCATTTCTGTCCTTGTTTATTTTAATTTATTTTACTCTCGTATTTTAACACAAGCGTAATTATAAGTCAACACTTTTTTAAAAGAAAAATCGGCTTTTCACCGATTTTATAATTTTCGATATTTTTGAAATCCTAAATTCGACCAAAAAGTGCGCGTGAAAAATTCGAAAACTTTTGTGAAACTGAGATTTGGCGCGGAGACGATTTGATCGTTTCAATTTCTTTCGTCAGCTGATCTTGCGACTTAAACTGATTTTTGCGCAAAACAAATTCATTTCCGCGACCTTCATAAGTTTCGAAATTCGCATCATAATCTTCAAAATGAATAATATTCATTTTTTGAATTTCATCATCTCTTGCAAAGAAACTACCATTTTCACGATCAGCATATCTTTCAGCACGTGCATAGATATCGTTCAGATTTTCGAAAGCCTCATTTTTTGAATGCTCTTGTGTTATTTCAATTTCTTGTTTCGTTTCAGAACTTAAATTTTCCAGATTATCAAATTTAAAATCTTCAAATTCCTCAAGATTGTTTCGCTGTTCAATTTTATTATAATCGTTAACCTTAAAATTTTCCATTTTTGCCTTTTGATTTTTTATGTTTTTTGTTTTTATTAAAATAACTTATGCTTGTATTATAGCATAAGTTATTTCTATTGTCAACATATTAATTACGCTTTTTTCAATGAGATTTTGGCTTCTTCACCCTCGATTTTTACTGTTTGTGAAAATTCTAATTCATCGTTCGAAAATTCTGCCTTTTCAGCTAAAACTTCTTTCGAAATTTCTTGAACAAATTTTTTGAACGCACCTGAAAGATCTTCATTTTCAGATGAAAAATTAAGTTCGATGCGATCATCAACATTCAAACCAGCTTTTTTGCGGCTCGCCTGAATGTGGCGAATAATCTCGCGCATTAATCCTTCAGCGCGAAGTTCTGGCGTGATTTCGAAATTGAAATCAACTTTTTCAGCAGGTTTATGACTTAAAATTTCACCATTTTCATCCTTTTCAAGAACAATATATGAAACACCTTTTACATTCAATTCTTCTTGGAGAATTTCAACAAACCATTTCAAATCGCTCGCAACATGCGGAATAACCACCTCTTTGAGCGGCTGACGAATCTTTACGCCATTTTTTGCACGCAACGCCAAAGCCTCATTCACATAACCACGAACCTCAGCCATTTCAGCTAAAATCTTCTCGTTAATCTCTCCTGCTGCTGGCCAGTCTTTCAAATGAACCGAACCGTCACCAACCATTTTACCCCAAAGTTCTTCAGCCAAGAATGGAACAAACGGTGCTAAAAGTAGTGCAAGGTAACTTAAAACATAATGAAGCGTTTGATAGGCCTGAGTTTTATCACCATCATCTTCACTCTTCCAGAAACGGCGGCGCGAACGACGCACAAACCAGTTCGAAGCGTCATCTAAGAACGGCAAAACACCTTCAAGCGCACGTGGAATGTTATATGCGTCCATATTTTCAGTAATTTCATTTCGAAGTTTATGAACACGACTCACAATCCATAGATCGAGCGGATTTTCAAGATTTTTTGAAGGGTCGGAAAGCTCGCCGCTAAATTCCCAACCATCAACACTGGCATACATCGTGAAGAAATCATACATATTCCAAATCATTGAAATTTTTCGAGCGATATCTGAAACATCCTTATCGTGAAGCGCAAAATCTTCACCATTCAAAAGCGGACTCGAGAGCAATAAGAATCGCAAACTATCGGCAGAATATTGATCCATTAATTCGTTTGGATCGGTATAATTTCCAAGAGATTTGCTCATCTTGCGGCCGTCATTTCCAGCAACAACACCAGTTGTAATCACATTTTTAAATGCATTTTTACCAAATAGCGCCGTATTTACTGCATGAACATAATAGAACCACGCGCGAACCTGACCAATATATTCAACAATAAAGTCGCCTGGGAAATTCTTTTCGAATTTTTCTTTGTTTTCGAAAGGATAATGGAATTGCGCAAATGGCATTGAACCACTTTCAAACCAACAATCAAGCACTTTATCAATTCGAGTATATTTTTCGCCATCAATTTCGAAAGTAATTTCATCAACCCAAGGTCGGTGATAATCTTCAAGCTCAACACCACTCAGCTCTTTAAGTTCAGCATAAGAACCAACCACGCGGATTTTACCACTTTCAGATTTCCAAACCGGCATTGCAGTCGCCCAAAAACGGTCACGCGATAAATTCCAATCTGGTGCAGCCTCGATATTTTTTTCGAAACGACCATGTTTTAAATGCGCTGGAAACCAGTTAATATTTTCATTTTGTTCAACCATTAGCTCTTTTTGACCTTGAATATCAAAGAACCAACTTGGGTGCGCGCGATACATCAAGCGCTGACCAGTGCGTGGATTATGTGGATATTCGTGTCGAATGTAATCAATCTTCCAAACCACACCGCGTTCTTTCAAGATTTTTGCAAGTGGTTTATTAAATTCCCAAACATCATTGCCAGCAAATTCGCCGCTCAAATATTTACCAAATTCATCTAAAACGTGAAAAACTGGAATGCCGTATTCTTTACTAAAGTTGAAGTCTTCTTCACCATAAGCTGGCGCCGAATGGACAATTCCTGTTCCGCTTTCAAGAGAAACATAATCTGCACCCCAAACTTTATAAGCATTCTCTTCACCTTCACCAGAATATTTTGAATCTTCAAAAAGTGGCTCATAACTCAAACCAATCAGTTCTGTACCGTCGATCAAATTTACAATTTCAAAAGGAATCGGTTGCCTTTTTTCATCAATAAAAACTTTTTCGAGCAAATCTTTTGCTAAAATATAGAATTCATCACCAACTTTAACTTTTGCATAAGTGAAATCTGGATTAACAAATAGTCCCATATTTGCTGGCAAAGTCCAAGGAGTTGTTGTCCAAGCGAGCATTGCAGTTTTGTCGCGAGATCCTTCAGAATCTTCGAAATCTTTCAACCAAAACTTAACAAAAACGCTTGGGTCGGTTACAGTTTTATAGGCGTCGTTATCCATTGTAACTTCACTTTTTGAAAGTGGAGTTGCCCAAGCCGTATCATACATCAAAACACGTTCACCTTCATAAATCTTACCCTTTTCATAAAGAGTTTTAAATGCCCACCAAACAGATTCCATAAAATCTTTATCCATTGTTTTGTAAGCATTTTTAAATTCAACCCAACGACCAATGCGATCAATTGTACTTTCCCAGAGTGCAGCATTAGAAACCATGCTTTCACGCGCGGTTGTAATATATTCAGCAAGTGAAATTTTTTCACCAACTTCATGACGAGTTGTGATGCCGAGTTTCTTTTCGACAAAATTTTCGGCCGGCAAACCGTGTGTATCCCAACCCCAACGGCGTTCAACTCGCTTTCCTTTCATTGTTTGGTAGCGTGGAACAGCATCTTTTACGATCGAACTGAGTAGTGTTCCATGATGTGGAACACCAGTAATAAATGGAGGGCCATCATAAAACACAAAGGCGTTGTCTTCGTTACGGTTTTCAACTGATTTTTCGAAAGTTTTCTCCGCTTTCCATCGCGCCAAAACATCAGCTTCGTATTCTTTTGCCCTTCTTCTTGAATTTGCTTGAAATTTCATTCTTCCTCCTTTTTTTAAATTAAAAATCACCTCTCTTGATTTCGAGAACCAGCTTTCACCGGCGATACCATCTCGATTCCAAAAGAAGTGATTCTTCACTTTTCGAACTTATTTAAAATTATAAATTCAAATCTTTTAGCTCTTAATTTTAGCTTTCACGGAGCTTTCCCGCCCAGTTCTAATAAGTTTTCGAAACCTTTCTTCTGGGAGCTTCACGGTTGATAGCCGCTCATTTATCAAAATAAAACGCTTTTATAACCTTAATTTTAGCAAATTTTCGATAAAAAATCAAGGAAAAATTTGAAATATTACTTAAAGAACTGAATTCCAATTCTCTACATAGAATTTCTCAATAAATTTTACCTCAAATAATAACTGACTTCATCAATCATTGGTAAAGGTCGCCCACGCCATTGATTTAATACTTTTCCCTCATCTGTCAAAGCTAAAATTGTCGGATATTCAACAATATCATACGCTCGAATAAAAAACTCATTCCTTGGTGAATCTGGATTAATCTCTTCAATGATTTGCCCTGTTCTTTTTTCAAAATCACGCAAAAAATCAAAAACTTCGCGAGCATGATCACTCTCTTCCCTATAAACAATTGTGATTTTCATTTTCACCTCTAATCTTATCTAAAATCTCTTCGAAATCTTCAACCGTTTGAAAACCGTTAAAAACACTCGCAAAACGAATATACGCAACTTTATTCATTTCGAAAAGCACAGAAAGTACTGCTTCACCAATCTGATGCGAAGAGACTTTGCTTGATTTTTGAAGAAGCTCATTTTCAACACGATTAATAATTTCTTCAACTTGAAGGTCAGAAATAAACTTACCAATTGAGCGAATAATTGAACTCTTAAGTTTTTCACGGCTAAAATCCTCGCGACCACCATGTGATTTCATCACAACGATTCGCGACTTTTCAATCCGCTCATAAGTAGTAAAACGAGTGCCATCTGGAGCAACTCGGCGACGGCGAACAGATTGGCCGTCAACCGACATTCGACTTTCAAGAACCTTAGTTTCGTCGAGTTTAAACTCCATTAATCTTCCCTTTTATTGCGTTTCCGACGGCGCAAAAATGCAGGAATATCACTTTCGTCTTTTTCTTCGTCCTGAGTCCAGATATTTTTTGTTTCAATATCACTTGCGAAATCTTCAGCCGAATTTTTTTCTTCGTTTTTTAACTCCATGTCAATTGCATTTGAAATTTTCTCATCAATTTCTTGAATTTCGGTATGTTCATCTTCAAGATTGAAAGTTTTTGAAACAGCAGATTCAAGTGAATTTACTACAGGTTCACTATAATCACGATCAAAACCTGTCGCAACAACCGTAATAATCAATTCGTCTTCTAGTTCTGGATTTAAAGTTGCACCAAAAATAATATTAGCATCAGGAGCGACTGCACCAGTAATAATTTCGGCAGCTTCTTGAATTTCACTCATACTCATATCATATCCACCCGCAACATTAAACAGTACACCACGCGCTCCATCAATTGAAACTTCAATCATTGGACTTTCAATTGCCTGTTCGGCAGCCTTTTGTGCACGATTATCACCACTCGCGCGACCAATCCCCATTAAAGCTGAACCGGCGTTGCTCATAATTGACTTAACATCCGCAAAGTCAAGGTTAATCAAACCATGTTCAGTGATAAGTTCTGAAATTCCCTGAACACCCTGTCGAAGAACATCATCAGCAATTTTGAAAGTTTCAAGAAGTGGAAGATTTCGATCAACAGTTTGAAGAAGTCGATCGTTAGGAATTGTAATCAGCGTATCAACCGCAGCGGCGAGTTTTTCGATCGCCCAGTCGGCGTTAGTTTTGCGTTTTGCACCTTCGAAAGCGAATGGGCGAGTTGCAACACCAATCACTAAAATACCCATTTCACGGGCAATTTCAGCCACAACATGACCAGCGCCAGAACCAGTTCCACCACCAGCACCAATCGCAATAAATACCATGTCTGCACCATCAAGAGCTTCACGGATTTCTTCACGAGATTCAAGTGCGGCGCTCTCACCAACAATTGGATCCGCACCAGCGCCCAAGCCGTTTGTTGTTTCTCGGCCAAGATGAATTTTCTTATCAGCTTTCGATTTATATAAAGCTTGCGCATCTGTATTCATCGCAATAAATTCGATATTGTTTAGTCCGACATCTTTCATTCGATTTACGGCGCTACCCCCAGCTCCGCCAATACCTACAACTTTAATTTTAGCAAAAGTTTGAACTTCATTTGGTATAATTTCTGGCATTTTTTCTCCTTAATTCACTACCATTATATCACTTTATTGTTTTTTCTTAAAGATTTTTGCAAAAAATCCGACTTGTTCAGGATAATCTTCACTATAATTACTATTTTCTGAAGCAATATCTCGCATTTCAATCAATAATCCAACCGCCGCAGAATATTTAAGTTTTTTCACTTTGTCCGAAACTGTTCTCTCAATTCCATTTTTCGAAATCTGTGTAGCTAACTGTAAATAATTCTTTACAAAATTATCAATACCTTTAAGTTCCGCTCCACCACCGGTCAAAACTATACCACTTGGTAATTGATTTTCGAAACCAGACTCTTTAAGAACTTTTTTAACTTCGTCAAAGATCTCTTCAAGTCGAGCCTCAATAATTTCATCAATTTCCTGAGTGTTGAAGCTGTAATGTTCGCGACCATGCTTAACCACAATATCATGATTTTCTTCTCTTTCGAAAGCATGTCCGTGCTTAATTTTAATCTCTTCAGCAACCTCTGGTGAAACCTTCAAGCAGATTGCAAGATCATTTGTGATATTTATTCCACCAAGCGGAATCACTTTAACGAACTGTAAATTTTCATCTTCATAAATCGCAACACCAGTAGTTGAAGCTCCAAGATCCACCACAACCACACCGTTTTCTTTTTGCTTTTCAGTCAAAACTGCGCGCGCCGAAGCTACCACACTTGGGTAATAAATTTTCGAATTAAAATCGCCGACCCTTTCAAAAACTCCTTCAATATTTTCAATCTGAGAAATTGGGGCAGAAAGAATATTTCCACAAACTTCAAGCCGATTTCCTTCCATTCGATAAGGATCAGAAACTCTCTCTTGATTGTCTACATTGTAGTAATACGGCACGAACCGCAAAATCTCGCAGCCTTCGGGAACTTTACCAACTACTGCAACCTCTTTAACGCGCTCAATATCATTATCATCGATAAGGCCGTCAGGCGAACTCACAGCAACCATTCCATCTGTTTTTGCACTTAAAATATTCGCACCGTTCACGCTAATCGCAATATTACCACAAGTTTGACCGCTCATTTTTTCGGCCTCAACAAGCGCTTTATCTATCGCACGATAAGTGTTTTCGGAATGATTTACAATACCTTTTTTCATTCCAGAATTTTCAACCGAAGCAACACCAACAATACTTGGTTCACCTTCCTTATCAAACTTCGCAACAACAGCCCTAACCTCAGTTGTTCCAATATCTATTCCTGCCACATATCGAGAATTCTCATTCATAATTCTATTATACCGTTAATGCTAATTTTTATCAAGTGTGAAAATTAAAAAAGTAACATAAAAAAACACCCTCGCAGTGATAAGTGTTTTTCTTAATATTGTATTTAAAATAATTTCTGGTGCTGGGAGAAAGATTCGAACTTTCGAAGGCATCTGCCGACAGATTTACAGTCTGTTGTGTTTGACCGCTTCACTATCCCAGCGTTTATTCTGTATTAAAAAATACTTGGAGCCACCTTTCGGATTCGAACCGAAGGCCTGCTGTTTACAAAACAGCTGCTCTAACCAGCTGAGCTAAGATGGCACAACCAAGTATACTACCAATTATACACGAGCCTTTTAAAAATTGCAAGCACTTTTTTAATTTATTTTTCTAAAATTTCTATTGTCGAATCTACAATTTGAAATTCTGGCAAAAAATTTGAAATCTCTTTACGGATTTTTACACTTTTCGAAAAATCATTCACAAAAATTCGCGCCGTAAGAATATGATCAATACCATCAATACTCCAAAAATGAATATTTTCAATTTTCAAAACACCATCAATCGCCAAAATCTGCTTTTTAATCTTATTTAAATTTTTTATACTTGGTGTTCGTTGAGTAAGAATTTTTAATGCACCCCAAGAATTCGAAATTGCGCCCCAAATGATGAATAGTAAAATACATAAACTCGTCACGCGATCAAGCATATGAAGCCCTGAAAACGAAATCAAAACCGAACTCAAAAAAGTCAAAATCCAGCCGAACAAATCTTCAATCAAATGAATCGAAACCGTTCGATCGAGTAAATTTTTTGAACCATGAAGTCGAGCTGCTGCAAATAAATTTACAAAAATTCCAACAATCGAAACAATCATCAATCCAGGAATATTAACCCGCGGATGTATGTGCGGAAAAGTAAATTCATAATAAACTGCAATTAACATCGAGTAGGAAATCCACAAAATTACAACCGTATTCAAAAGAGCACCAAGCGCGGAAAGTCGTTTATAACCATAGCTCATCACCGAAGTTGGTTTTTTATTACTAAGTTTACTCAAAATTAACGAAATTGTCAGCAAAAAAGCATCGCCCAAATCATGAACTGCGTCTGCCGAAATCGCCGCCGAACCAAAAAGTGCACCAAAGAAAAATTCAGCGATCGAAAAACCCAAATTCAAACAAATCGCAAGCGGCAAATTACTTGCGTGCTCGTGAGAATGCGCCTGCGCAAAATGCAGATGTTTGTGATTTTTGCCCGATTTATTCTTTTTTTCGCCCATTCGAAAAAATTATTCCAATGTAAGAATTTCAACGCCGTCCTTAGTAACCAAAACTGTATGTTCGAAATGTGCTGAGAGTGAACCATCTTTCATCAAAACGTCCCATTCACTATCTGTTCCGTTAAAAATCACATCACCTTTGCCAAGAGAAGTCATTGGTTCAATGCAAAAAGTATCACCTTCCTGAAAAGCCACGCCACTTCCAGCATTGCCATAATTTGGGACTTCCGGCTCCATATGCATTTTTAAACCAACACCATGTCCAACCAAATCTCGAACATTACCGAGTTTTGATTTTTTAAGTGATTTTTCAACTGCTGCACCAATATCGCCAGTCTTCACGCCAGGCTTCACGACTGAAATTCCCGCCGAAAGTGCTTTTTTTGTATCATTCAAAAGATGCTTCACTGCACCTTTTGGTTCTTCACCAATAACTGTTGTCACGGCAGAATCAGTCATCATTCCTTTAAATTCAATCACCATATCGAATTTTACAACATCACCTTTTTCAAAAGGAATATTATTTGGGGCGCCATGAACGACACAATCATTCACCGAAATACAAAC